>Ga0214477_100009_pt1 | contig 133304 bp, 100 predicted proteins | sample M1_20Mar14CPVII9_FD_165058 | JGI IMG/M metagenome (GOLD analysis project Ga0214477, IMG submission 165058) | Marine eukaryotic communities from Monterey Bay, California, United States - M1_20Mar14CPVII9sort6BwellC16 | ecosystem: Environmental > Aquatic > Marine > Unclassified | place: USA...
TGTAACTCCATATCCAACAAGATCTCCTAATAACGAACCAGCTCCGTTTACATCATCGGAAGCAACCCAGAAGAAGGCGCCGCCATTACATGCAAACTCTCCATCATTGTAAGTCTTGAGTTCTTGATATATACCGACCGCTTCGACTGAGTTTGTGTTCGATCCAGTGACACTGCAATCATCAATACAGAACCCAAAGACAATCTTCTCGGGCTGAGCTGGAAACATGTCGTTAGCTAGATTGCTATATACTTGATCCAATGATGGACGCTCGGGCAACGCAGATTCAAAGCCAAGGGTTGGTTTGGTAATACCATTGTAAAACTGAGGCATAAGAAAGTTGAGATGCTCGTGATGTGTCTTTAATATCTGATAATAGGGAGAGTCGATGACTAAGTCAACGTCCATGGGGGCATCTGTGATGGTACATCATATGAATAGTATAGAAGCGGATTAGTGTGAGATATAACAATTGACATTGTGCACAACACATCATTGACAAAAAGAACTAACTCACGAGTAAGCTCGAGGTCTGGAGCTAGAGTATCCATCTTTGTTCGTAGCTGATAAGTCATCTCAGATAGAAAATGCTGTGCCTTAGCATCAGAGTAGGAAGAAGTGACCTGTCCGCATCCTAAGTGGCGGTTGTTTTCTGTATCATAACAATACTAAGAGTGCAATGAGGTATGAGCTGGGTGAGTATCTTACATGATGAAAGAAGTGATCGGTATCCTTTTGTTTTAAACTCACCTCATAATCAATATCGATACCATCATAACCTTTTTCATCAACCATGGTAACAAGAGCAGTAGATAGCTGATCCTCTTTACCAAAGCAGTAATCCCAACAGTTGTTGGTGTCTCCTGCCCAAGATCCTCCCATTCCAGCACCGCCGAAGCTAAGGATAACCTTCTTTCCTAGTGCTTTCCAATCAGCAATCTCATTACCAGTCTGAGTAGAACAGATGGGTACCGGCGAATCAATGGTACATTCAGCATCACAGTAATTACCTTCCTCTGTCCATGTGTAAGTCTTAGCAAATGCCACAACAATGTGTGTATACGAGTCCAATTGTTCCAAGGTCGGGCAAGGTTCCCAATTGCCAAGGTAGGCGATAAGACGGGAATCTCCTTCTGCTATTTCGGGAGCTGGTTCGTTATTAGGAGATCTTGTTGGATATGGAGTTACAGGTGCCGGGGGAGGGATGGGGGCGGCAGTTGTTCCTGATGGTACTTGAGGGCAACTTTCGGCATCGGCAAAGCATCTTGTTCCAGACAAACATTCGCTATCATTTCCTCCAGGACAAGCTCGGCTGCATGAGGCGTCAGCATCTGCCCATGTCAAACCGCAATAGTTATAGTTCCCACCGCCACCACTGAATGGGTCAATTGGCTGAGGTGTAGAAGGAACGGGAGGTGGTGTCGTTGGTGCTAGATCATCGCCCATACATGCCTCGTAATTCCACATGAGATTGGCACAACAATCTTCTCGTAGTTCATATTTGGTATCCCACGAGGCATGCTGTCCATCATTCAGACAGAGTGTATTCTTAACATACCACCGGGTATCAAGTGGCTGAGGCGTGGGTGCCTCGGATGTACAATCTTGTAGGATACGAACTTCGGCACAATTCCAAAACATCTCGGGCTGTGGAGTAGCACCGTCTAAACCACAATCGTTAAGTCCATCGAAGCCATTAACTGGACCAGAGTTGGGTGGGAAAGGATAATCTGCATATCCCTCGACTGCACAGGTATTGGCAGTCACATATCTATATAGAAGAGGAGACAGAGGGACACAGGTATGTGTGAGTATGTGAGTCTCAAGTTGTATACATATCAGAGGCACAATCTTTCTCTACTTACGTCCATTGGATCAATACCAAATCACCTTCCAACCCCTCCGGTAACTTATACTTATGTGTATATTCCCATTTACCCCATGGAACATACGCTCGATCAGTATACACATCATCCTTTGGCATACCATACAATACATCTTCCACAAATTCTAATGGATGTGAATCAAAACAATCTTGTGTGGCAACTCCACCCGGTTCAATTGGACATGCCTTGTATTCAAAGTGACCATCATGCCCGGCGGTTAGTAATGTTTCTAACTCGATTGTTGAGCCGGGTGCATAGCATGCTTGTGGAATTGGTGGTAGTGGATCTCCGTATATATTCTGTGGATAGTCTGTTTTATTGAGATTGTTTCATGAGAAGTAATGTTAGATACCATTTAGTTCATATGATATGCACAACTACTAAATACACATGATATTATACACAAGAGAGATAACAACTCACCATAGTTATGACCAGTAGTCATGGTAATACCACACGTAGCACCTGGTGTGTTTAATGCCGCTGGATCATCTTCTACCATGGGTGTATTGGCTGGCAAGCCTGGCACTGCCCATGTTACTTTATCAAGACTGTGTTAATATGTATGAGAGGATATGAGAGAGGAGAGTTAGACGACGACCGACCGATGAGGATTGCAATAGATATAAGATGTGCATAAGATGTGTAACATAAATAAACTCTACTGCCGCCATACTCAAACTAAGGATTGCAACTAATCACACAAGATGTGCACAAGATGCCGTCGTCCACTTGACATTGCAAACATAAGATATGCACGTTACACAGACGGCTGCCACTATATATATATCATCCACTTACCTAGCATGATAGTTACGAGATCGTGGTGATTTCAAATATCCATGTGCATCTACTACTGTCGTTGTTGTAGCAACGAGTGTGCTAACAGTTGCAAAGTAGGATAGCAGCAACTTCATCTCTCGTCGATATGTTGTTATGAGCTTTGATTTTTATATCTCTCTTCTTCAGAGCACACTGCTATAGTTCACGGCTTGTGTTTCTAAAGCCCCTATGGTCTTGATCTATTATATTAATCTTGATCTCTAATGGGGAGGCACTCTTCAACAGTCATTGCATGCTCTTCTTAGTAGAGGTAGTAGATGATAGGTTGGCGCAATGCCATTGATTTTGTCTGTCTCCTCGATTAAAAACCTGTCGCTTTGTCATTTAAGTGCGCTAATATGTATCCCCTCGGGGGCGAAGCCGAATATAATAGTACTTCTCATAGATATTCACGTCACATCGCACGCTGCCCCCTGAATTGCCCGTTCACGAATCATCAATTTAACCGTTTTTCAATTTAGATACGCCCTCCTTCTTCTTTATTCTATTAGTCATAGGGAAGCCCTATTAATTGCATACGATTGCTCAAATACAACAATACAATAGCACACACATATAACATTATCTCTCTCATCGAATTAGATAACAGCAAAGTATCAGGTACTATCTCGTTGGGGATATCTCTCTTGCACAGTACATACCCAAAATTTATATAATTTGCAATAGGCAATACCATACGGTCAAAAACTAACACTCAAAAACGCCAATTAATAATGTCATTAGAAGCATTTATATCAGGCAAATCCTCCCTAACCTCATCGGGTGGACTCGTTCCTAGTCCTAGCCAAAAGGCTAAGGAATCAATCACCATTTCCTCTGCTAACAATGACGAGTCGCCAAACAACTCTGTAGCAATGGCCGAACGTACGAATAACTTAATCAGCTCATATCGAAGTTATATTAACAATAACGACGAAGAGATGATGCTTAGTGATCGTATTACCGGTCAAGGTTCTGACACTGATAGAGACATATCATCATCAAATGATAGTGTTCATGTATCCTTTACGTCAAACACTACAGCAACAAGCAGCAGCTCTTCAAATAAAGATGATCTTTTACGAAATTTCAACTCACCAACAACACAAAGTCAATTAACACTCGATGAACTATGGGAATCTAGTTCAGATGAAACACCCCGTAGTTTCAATGGCCGACGTAATCTATTTAAATATAGTCATCCAATTTATCACTCCAAGAGATTTAAAATCGTCACAATTAGTGCTATTGCCATTGTAGTTATTATTGGCGGTATATCTCTAACTAAGTATGAAAAGCATGAACAAAGTTTACCCAATTGGAATGAAGAATTACAACAATTACATGATGAAGAAATGTTAGCTAATAATAATAGAGATAGTCAAAAGGATACCGTAATACTAAATACAATTGCTCAAGTAAATGCCAAGGAGGCCGAGGATAATAAAGATGAGCCACCTCAACATACTGAACAACAATCCGAGCCAACTACTACTGATAGCAACTCAGAATCAGTTGCCAATACAATGATTAATGAGGTAATTCAACATAAAGACGATACCACCGCATCAGTTATGATTGATACAGTTATTCAACACCACCCAACTACTACTCAAGAAAAACAACAGGAAGATTTTTGGGATACAGTAGCACCAATTCAAGATGAGGCACATTCCGCTGGTATTGAAACTATTACCCGTCATGTCTTATGCTGTTCTTCCAAACCACCATCCACTACATCTACATTGGATCCAAAAAAGACGAGAAGTAACATTGAACAAACTAATTTATCAACAACTCAAGCCGCAGACGAATATGCCAATGCAGAATTATACCATCCAACATGGTATAATCGCTCTAATGGATGGAAGGGTAGTACCTACACCGAGGCATTGGCATTCTGTAATGCAGTAGTTGATGGTAGTGGACTAACTGGAGAGTTATGTCCATATGAAGTGTATTGTCCGACTGGTCCACATCATATACCATTGGGTGGCTATCGTACCGGCGAAGGTGAAGAGCCAGGAGCAAATAGCTTAGAAGGTACGAGTAGTCGTAGCCCAATTGCCAATTATCCCAATGGTTGGGTACAAGTTGGTTCGAAGAATTCATGTGTACAGTATACTATAATGAGTCATAATGCCGAGGAGGAGAAGGAGAATGGAAAAGTAAAGGAGACAGAAGAGTTTTTAAACATGGAAACTGAACAGATTGATAATGCTATACTTGATAATGTACTTTCCAATAAGGGTACTGGTGTTGCAGAAGAGGATGGAGACAAGGCTGAAGAAGAGGTTACAATGCCATACTTGGATACAATGCCATCACAAGAGCAGCTAGTTTCCAATCATTATGTACCGATCCAAGTTGCTCATGACAACGAGTCTCAATCATCAATACCCGAGTCTATGAAACCAATTCATCAGGTTGTTACGACTGTTCAAGTTGCTCATGACGCCGACGAGTCTCAACCATCAATACCCGAGTCTATGATTCCAGTGATTCATCATGAAGATACGACTGTTCAAGTTATACAACAGCAGCAGTCTGGTCCATCGGCCATGACCGAAGAGCTAATGGCATTATCTCCTCAAGAAGAAGAATCCATGAAAACGGGCTACGCACATACATTACATGAAAGGTATAAACCATTATGGTTATCATCCAACGAGGGATGGAATGGTGGTTCACATGATGATGCTGTTGAGTTTTGCTCTTCTATTCGAGGTAAACAGCTATGTCCATATTCGGCAATGTGTCCCCATGGTCCAGGCATGCCTGTAATGGGTGGACGACATCAACTTAAATTTACTACAACTGGTGAACAATATGCTCCGGTAATGGGTGGTAATAATCATTGGGTATACATTGGTACGAAAGATAACGAGAGGAGTGCTACTTGTATGACACATCGTCAGTTGGAGGGTAGTGCACCTAGTTGGGGATTGAATAGTGAGAGGAGTGAAGTTAAGCAGCATATCATGTGTTGTACGGTCAATTAAAGATATGCTGATATGATGATTATATGTATCGGTTGTAAACTATAGAATATAAGAAAGTAGAACAACTTCCTAGCCTTATCCTTATTAAGATATCATGTACTATGGCTTATCACAAATACTCCCCCCAGTTGATTAAGTTCAATTTGACTTATTAGTGAACTTCCAAGTATAATATGCCTTACGAAGTTGCAAGTCTTTTGCATCCAAATATGAAAGAAGCCTTTTGCAACCTTTATAATCGTATCCGTCGTCAGCGGCATCCATTACTCGTGTTTTATACCTTCGTATCCTCTGTCTTAGCATCTTCACTTCTTTTCTATCCTCTTCAGTTTTTGCAGTCTTCTTTTGTACAATAGCTAGCCGATCATAATCCTCTGATGCACTCCGTTTAATGTGGTCTATCCAGCAACCACAATTTAATGTTTTAGTTGTTGGTGGCAGCGGAAGATTACTCTTTTTCTTTGCAATCGCCTTGCTAGTTGCTTGAGTATCGGCCAATTGGGAAGATTGTAACTCAGCAGTACTCTTATTATTACTAATAATACCTTCATCATCCGTACTAACATCATCATCTTCAGTCTTCACTTCGACCTTGACACGATGATGTTCATCTTTGATGTTGATGTGCTGATGATGTTCATTTTTTGATGTGTTGGTATCCTCTTCACTATCGGTCTCTACTTCTTCACTCTTCACCGGATAATATCCCGACGACGACGATGAAATAACATGCTCTGGTTTGATTGCAACCTCTTTGTGACGTCCGCCTATGGCTGGTAGAGAAGACATCTTATTGTCATTCACATCTCGCTCTGAAAAAATGACTTCTAACTTTGGCGATATAACCTCCTCCCTCTGTACTCTAATGCCATGCCATTTGCCATGCCTTGTAGAAGCGAGTTGGTGCTTTTAGCAGCTGCATAATCACTATCATATGCCTCATTATTGTCAACTATTCCTCAACAACAACTAACAGTATCAATATGAAGCTACAAATCTTCACTGCTGTATCCTTGATGCGTCTTAGTAGTGCGTCGTCGGTTACCGCTAATGATGTAAGATTATGTTTCTATTTTTTGTGCACATGATGTGTTCATTCTTTTTATCAAATACAATATCACGGAGCATTCACCCTTCACTCTTATTTATGTCGTTTGCAATATACTACATATATTATAATATATTGTATCACAGTCTAATATCCGTGGCGTTGCTGACATCTCCGAGGAACAAAATGAGGTAAGAGATTTAGATTTTATTATGATGTGCTCATCTTTTATATACTACTCATATCTTTTTGCAATACATTCATCCAGTCTAATCACCGCGTCCTTAAGGCTGTACCTGATGTTATCTTAGCCACAGGAAACCTTTTATCCCTACCACCGGTACAGGTTGTTCTTGCATCACCAGGCGGGGGAGATGATGAGAAGGTACCATGGACTAAACGTAACAATTGCAACATTGATGGATTTTGGGCACCTCCTCCAGATGAGAAGCGTTGTAGACTTAAGTCCGAAGAGAAGGTATGCAGTACGCCTGGCCCTACTGGATTTAAAGGTTTCAAGATTAATGATTTGGGTGATGGACTATTCAGCGGATTTGAACTTATCATCCAGAGAGAAACATTGGAATTGGAATCCCTTCCTTTGATTGGGACGTATGATCCTGTAAGCTGTGATTTTAGTGCTGTATCATCAGACTCATCATTGACTACAATTTCTGGAACAATGAATGGCAAAAAAGAGATGAATCTCGTGGTTCTCAGGTCTGGAGGCGGACCAAGGAAAGCACTTGCCTACCGTGGACTGTTTGTTAAACAGGAGGAGGCGAATGTCCTTACATCGCTACAGGTCTATTCTTTGAATACCGTATTGTCAAACAGGGAGATAAGGGTGATTGTACTGTTGTAGATAATGGTGTTTCAGATGTATTTCTTGCATATTATGCGGCTACCCAGGACGAGGACGAGGATGAGGGCGATACATGTGCTATTCAAGTATATGACACATCTCAAGAGGTATATGTCGGAGATCCAGTAACTTTTACTTTTCCCCTCTTATATTAGATACCTAGCCTAGATCGGCAGTAGACTAGAGTTCTTAATAATAATGAAAGACATATCTGAAGTATCTATCTATCGTTTAATCTACTTTCTTATTCTACACTCCAATCCCATATATCATCATATCAGCAGATCCTAATTGACAGTACAACACATGATATGCTGCTTCACTTCACTTCTCTCACTATTCAATCCCCAACTTGGTGAACTACCCTCCAACTGACGATGTGTCATACAGGTAGCACTCCTTTCATCATCTTTCGTACCGATATATACCCAATGATTATTACCTCCCATTACCGGAGCATATTGTTCACCAGTTGTAGTAAATGTAAGTTGATGTCTTCCACCCATGACGGGTTTTCCTGGACCGTGGGGACACATTGCCGAATATGGACATAACTGTTTACCTCTAATAGAAGAGCAAAACTCAACAGCATCATCGTGACTTCCTCCATTCCACCCCTCGTTGGATGATAACCAGAGTGGTTTAAACTTTTCATGTAGTATTGCTGCCATGTCAAAGTTATCAGTTACAGCAGTGGCTGCTGGTCGTGACGTTGCCCCTCCAGGCTTGGTATACAATGTCTGTTGCTTCTCCTCTTGATTATCAATAGGTATCATAGACTCGGGAATTGACTCCTCAGACTCTTCTTGAGCCGTAGCAACTTGAATGGGTACATAATGTTCATGCACAAGTTCTTCTTGTTCATTCATTGTTTGAAATGATGGTAACTGCTTATCGTCAGCAGCAGCAGCAGTAACTGGCGGCTGTTCATCCATCTCCTCTTCCACAGGCCGCTCGTCAATCTTCTCCTCTTCCTTCTTCTCTCGGTCACCCTTATTATAATGATGGTCATTAATACTATCTTCAAAATCCATAGCGCTACCATCAACTGCCAACTCTTCGTTTTCGTGCAACTGTTTCAATTCCTCATTCCAATTTGGCAAGGATGCCTCCTTCTTGTGCTTGTTACTTATTGACACGCCACCAACAATCGCTGCAATTGCAATAACACTAACTGATAGTAACTTAAATCTCTTTGAATGATATATTGGATGTGTATAGTATGTACGACGGTGTAACTTTCCATTGCAACTTTCATCTGAGGAGCTAGAACTGCCAGATTCCCATATGGCATTATCTAGTGTTATTTGACTTTGTGGACTACCGACATTATTATTGTTAGTTGACGAGTGATTCCAACCACGCAATAATGGATCAGGCGAGGCTGATGATGATAAGGTATGATGAGTATTGGTAGCTGCAAATGAAACAGTGGGAGGTGAATCACTATATCCATTATTGTTAGATCCTTGACCGGTAATACGACCATCTAACATCATACTCTCAACATCGCTATTTGTATTGGAGATGTAGTCGCGATAACTGCTGATTAGGTTAGATGTCTTATTGGATAAGTCTAAACTACTTGATGATCGATTACTTTCATCGACTGAGGAAGTTGCCTCATTGAAGTGATGTTGTTCATTGGTATTTTGATTGGGTACGAGTCCTCCCGAGGAGGTTAGTGAAGATTTGCCTGATATAAATGCTTCTAGTGACATGATGATGTGTTTTGCTGTAACGAATATGGACAGTTCGAGCAACTACACTACTGTGTTATTGCAAATGAACAGTATGAGGAGTTGCAATAATCGTATTGAGAGGCGGCTCTAAAGCATGCAAATTTTGGGCTGCTCTGCTGTCACGGTCATTTGGTATCCTATCTCAGTCTCATGCCTTGGCCTCAACTGCCCACATATTTGTCTCAGTGATTGATGGATTGGATTAGTGTGAACCTCCTATGCAGAGTGCACTGCAACATCATAAACTACCAAAGGGTCTCTCAATCAAGATTTAACTCTGCAACTACTGGCAAAACTGACATTGACATCCAATAATCCAACCACATCACTGCACCACACACATAACATACTCATACTCATACTCTCATACCTAAAGATGCTGATTGAACTTGAACGAATTGAACGCCTTACAAAACGTATTATAAATACGGGAGATGCCAATGCAATTCATAACCTAGCATGTCATTACTATCATGGTCGTCATGGTCTAACACAAGATGTGAACAAGGCATTAAAACTTTGGCACGGAGCCGGAATGCTTGGACACTCGGCATCGTATTATAATATTGCATGTGCCTATTTGGAGGGCGTGGGAGTTAATCAAAGTAACGTGAAGGCAATTTATTACTATGAGCTTGCAATTGGGAACGATGGGGAACGTGTATATTATGAACAAAGATGTATGGTGGAGATGAAGAGAGGGATGCCGAGACCCAACTCCCAATCCCAACCCCAATGGATATGATAAATGAGGCTTATGGAGTTGATGTTGTATTTGTGTATTCTAGCTGATACTAATTGGTAATCTATCTCGTGTTTAATAAGTAGTCGACTAGGGATGAAAGAGATACTCATGGTCTTAACTCCGCTTGGCATTCATCTTGCCACATTCTACTGGCCATTCTACGGGCTTGATCTATATTTGATGGTAATACCCGACGACATGATTCCTTATTTGGTAATGCAAATGTAAAGTAAAAGTGATTGGATATTTGTGCCTTCTTGTGTTCTGGAAGATGCGCGTTTTGCGATATATGAAGAGGAAGAGAGGAGATAGTAGCTTCTGTTAGTCCATGAGGGTTGCACATGTATCCACATGTCAAAACAATACTAACGCGGATTTTCCAGGACAATTCACCCAGCTAATCACTTCGACCATTACCAATGGCATATTATCATGATTATCAACGTAATTTCCCAAATTACCCCCGTTTGGCATAGTATAGAGAACTGCATATCATATCATATCATATCATTATGTTGTTAGGATTGGTAGACGAATAATCATATCCAAATACACTATCTATCACCACTTACCTCGACTTTTGAACACTAGCAGATCACCAACATCGACTGGAAGATGCGCGTTTAGCGGTTTATGAAGATGAAGAGAGACAAATGTAACTCAAGTTAGTGCATATAGCTTGCAAAGACAATCAAATAAAGATATGAAGGCCAAATGAAACAGGAAACTTTAAATTGAACACATGAATACATAAGATAAAACAACACAAATTCGGACTTTCCAGGCTTATCAAAGGATACATCATCAACTTCCAAGAACCGAGGCTTGTCACCGCCAAACATATACGCTGTGGCAAATGCCAATTCAAACGCCCTTCTCATTAGAAACCCACCAAAGATACGGTCGTGTAAATTCCTTGCCTGGGGTTGAGCAACCATGGCATTAGATTGTGCAGTCTGATCCATTAATACCGAACACGGATCAGCTAAACTTGGCATACGAAGTAATGCACCAGCCTCATCTAATAACTCGGCAGCGCGTTGATCAATCTTTAATGATGTTTCCGATAATGGTCTCCCTAACTCCAATTTAGATCGTCGTGCTTGCTTCTTGGCATTGGCCTTTACGGCACCTAACTCGAAATGAGCCCGTTCCTCATCCGTCTCGGGTATTAATGGACTTATCTTTATACTCTTTTTTGTCTCAGGATGGAGGGTAACGAATGTAAAGTATGCCTCTAACCACTCCTCACCATCTTCACATTGATCCGATATCTTCATTCTAATCTCCATACTTGATGAGCCTACCCATGTAACTTTACCACTTAAAAACTGATCTACACCTATATCAGGTCGACGTCTTACTCTAATCCGATCAACACCCGCGGTAACAATTAAGGGATTACCCTCTACATGATTAAATGCTATGTTTCCCGCCAGGGCGTCAAGATCTTCTAGTATCTTGCCGAATCTCATCTCACCGTATGGATTACGATATGTTTCTAACAGGAATTGATCTTGACTAAATAGATAGGCAATGCCCACTGCACTTTCTGATGGATGTTTACCAACCTTGGCTGGTGGTTCATATTGTTTACTATCATATCCGGTATACTTTTTATTCCGGTCTGATATGATCTCGGCTGCTGCTAGTGATACATCTAATAGTAGAGGCGGGGAGAGGGCAGAGTGATGAGATAATAAAATTGAGCATATCATATAACTGTGCATATCATATGCACAAAAACTCTAATCTAATCATATTCATTGCAAAAAGTAACCAAAACACAAGAAGACTTACCACTATACTCTCCATCACCTAAAGTTAGATCTCCCATGACACGACGTTTCGCCTCATCTCGTGTCTTCCATAATTGTTGTACTATTGGTGATTTGTTAAGTGTTTGTACTGGTGGGGTAGACGTAGATGATTTTGATTTCTCGTCGTCGTTATCACTATTATCAGATAAAAGTTGAGGTGTTGTGTAATGAATAGATTGGCGTAGAACTAGTTGCAATTGTCGACCTTTTCCTATTGATAACTGAGATTGTTGTACTCTTTTGCAGCAGAGCATACCTAATCGATATGATGTTGACGATATCATATTGTTATTATTATATAATTGTTTATGTTTATTTAGATAGGTTTATAAGCAGAGGCTGGCCGTTTAGATAGACAATATACGCCACTCCAAGCATATATATATTCGATATTTATCTTGCCTATTGCTTGTGCAGTAAATCAAAAGAGGTTATTGTCTTGCCAAATACTGTAATGCTATAACGCCGGCCCGCCCGTCGAGCAATAGTTTAGCTATCAAACGGTTTCTTTCTTTTTTTGCATGGCATGAGTTTGATTGGTGTTGCCAATCAACAACAATACATCATGGCAGACATCAGTATTATCGATACCATCGGCAAGACACCACTAGTTCGTGTGAACAATGTACTAACGCCCGAGGCTAAAGCAAATGATGTTCGAGTTTTAGTCAAACTAGAAATGCAAAATCCAGGAAAGTCTGCATTTGTATTGTTTTATCGTGTACATTTGTGTGTTTAATATGAAGTCTTGGTGATTTGGCCACTTTACTTGACTTCGTATATCTTTATTTGATTGTCTTTGCAAGTCGTTTGTACTAACATAAGCTACCATCATCTCTATCCTATATAACGCGCATCTTCCAGGCGGGTCAATTAAGGATAGAATTGCAAAGAATATGCTCGAGGCAGCTGAAAAGGATGGATCTCTTAAGCCGGAGTGAGTTTAAATTGATTATGTTGTTATTATTGATGGTGAAGTTGTGTTAAGTTTCAAGTTTCGTGATATATACTAAATTGATGGTCATAAGATTTTGCTCACATGATGTGCACACTTTTTATATCTTCTTTTATACCCATCATAATAATCATAGCATGACAGTCGTTGAGTATACTAGCGGGAACACCGGTATCGGTATTGCAATGATCTGTGCCGCCAAGGGATATAAGTGTATTATTGTAATGCCCCAGATGCCTTCGTTTGAGGAACGGTATATCATTTGTAGAATGTTTAATGCGGATGTACACCTCACTGCACCAGCAAAAGGTATGCCTGGATTAAGGGATTATACCGAGGATCTTGTTGCAAAGAATAAAGATTACTTTCTTGTAAATCAGTTTCATAATGAAAACAATCCCGACATTCATTACACAACCACAGGGCCAGAGATTTGGGAACAAAGCAAGGAGAAAGTTGATTACTTTGTAACAGGGGTTGGCACAGGAGGTACGGCCACTGGCGTTGGTAAATACCTTACGGAGAAGAATCCGGATTGTAAGGTTATTTGTGTCGAACCAAGGTAAGTAGAATTTAATTGTGCACAATGGTATCACAGGTCACCCTTTGATTTGGGCATTGGATTCTGAGTGGCTATTCCACTAACAAATACTAACCCCCCTACCTCCTCTCTTCATGGTGTACTGTGACCATTGCGTGGAATAACTTCTGATTCCCCAAGTGAATCTCGTGTACATACAGGTGCGGCACATACTCCTCATTCAATCTTGGGCATTGGAGCGGGCGTACCAACACACTTCCTTACTCAACTTGCTCCCGACCAGCCGTACAAAGAAGGAAGTAGAGGTCATGTTAGTGAATTCCTAAGTGCTACTAGTGCCGAATCAGTTGAATGGGCTACAAAACTTGCCAATATGGAAGGTATTATGGTAGGACCTAGTAGTGGAGCTACTTTCAAAGTAGCAATGGACTTAGCAGGTCGGAGCAATTCAAAAGGGAAGACAATTGTAGTTATTGCAGCATCTCATGGTATTCGTTATACTGCCCATCCTCTTTGGAAAGGAATGAAAGAAGAGGCTAAGGTAGCTCTACCACAGCCTCCCAACATGAGCAAAGATGAGGGAACTTTGTTCTGGGACTCTGCAAAGGCATAGATTCTGGAAGGTGCCGACATGTCTATATGTGCACAAGATATGTATTCTTGTCGATCGGCGGCCAATTGGTTGATTACAAATGTAATATAAATTAAAATGATACAGATAAATAAACATAACTTGCTATATACATTCTTTACCAAGCTACAATTAAAATACCTCTCCATTTAAGAACTGACGAATCATCTTCAGTGCCTGTTCAGGCTGATCAGATGGTACCATATGTCCAGCATTATGTATCTGGACGAAACTCAAACCATTGGAACTCCTTGCTACTCCACCACCATTATTCCAATCATGATCTTTCGATTGACGGAATTCATTACCATACTTCCAATTCAACTTGTTTGCAATGGCATGTACACCGATATAATTGCAAATGTAGTCTAAATCGCCAGCATAGAGTAATACTGGTAGACCATCGTTGAGCAACTCGGAAATGAAGGGGGCAAAACTTTCACCTCTATCGTTGTAACTCCATACTTGACTAATATGATCATTGCACAGAGACCAATTAACGCTTGGAGGTACTCCAAGTGTCTCTTTTGTCTTATTCAGATTGAGAAATTTTGATGTTGGAACATCTATATCATCTGTACAACCTTCACCGAAGCACTAAAATGGGTTGTAGTGGTATGAGGGGTAGGATAAGATGAATATGAAATGTGAGAAGGCCGATCACATATCTCAACACACGGTAACATAAGAAGAAGACACCAAACTTACCGGCTTTGTAATATCATAAATCGAATGATTCCTACCATTATTCGTAAGTACATCAATCAATGTCTCTTCACAATTAGATGCCTTTTGACAAGTAATCTGTTTCAACAATGGATTCATCTCGGTCTTACATTTGTGTGCATCACTTGAACAACTCTTGGCAGAGGCAGTCATAGAAGTATACTCCTCTTGTGTTACTAGCTTGATACCATGACTATTCTTATATGCCATTTCTGGAAATGATTTTAATTGTGTTTCTAAATCGTAGAATCCATTACCGATTGCCAGTCCTGATAGATTAATGTGTATAAGATTATTCTTCTTGGCATCTTGATTGCCTAACTTAATTCGGTGGGCTATTGCTGGGATGTAATGCCCTGCATAAGACTTTACAATGAATTAAAAAGTTGAGACTAAGAGGTACATTGTATACTATATAATCCCAAACACATAACACATTCTTCTTACCTCTCCCGTCAAGTAGACAGGCAAATCCTTATACTTCTTCCCCAATTCTGAATTAAAGAAACTTTGTAAGAAGTAATATGCATCCTCTGCAACCATATCATCATCCTTCTCATCATCCTTACCACCCATATAACTCTTTGGTTTACTAGTATAACTATATCCAGTTAGTGTAGGCTGATCTAAGTATAATACATGGGCTACTTCTGACCATGAGTATGGATTCACTTTAGTTGCTGATCCATCTTTATTAATTAGGCAGGGACCATTCTCGGTGAAAAGTCCTAGGAGGGATGAACAGCCTGGTCCACCATTTAGCCATATTAGTAATGGTATTGGTGTATCGCTGTTATCATCCGTTGGTTGATCTTGCTTGGTATGATAATCATCAGGTAATATACTTTTCGATCGCTTCTCAGCAAAGTAATAAAAGTAATGTTTCTCATTATCAATATCAAATTTACTACCCGTAACACCAAAGTATCCCGAAACACTAACTTGGCTATTGGAATCACAGAATGTAGATGGTATAATGTTTGTGGATAGTTGATAGTTTGTATTAATTGATTGATAGTAAAAGTTTTGTATTATGGTTTTGTCATTTGACTCAGTAGTAAATTGTTTGTGTATTTGTTTTGGTACGATATAAAAGACTGCTGCTGTGTAGGCTACGGCTACCAAGCATATTTTGCATATTATAGACATTGTTAATGTGATGATGGTAGGTTGATATTACGAGGCTGTGCCGCTAACGACTACCGAATATACTATTCTGGCTGCCTTCTACTTTCAACTCTTTATGTCAGGATACCGTTTTACTATGAGAGTTGAATGATGTGATATGTTCGATGACGTGAAGAGCCTACTTATCTCTTCAATTCCTCTAAACCTACAATCTACAACAATCATGTCATCATTCCCTCCAATGCCACTATTACCAATTTCATCACCATCTACAATAGCAAAATGCAAAGACTTGCCCTTACGAGCATCTGATGTATTTATATGTTCCTATCCCAAGAGTGGTACGACGTGGACACAACAGATTGTACTATCGTTATTGTCGGCTGATAAACGTTATGATCCTGCTACTTCTACTGTTGGCAATACAGATGATAAAGCTGATACCATAGATGATAATATTAATGATGATACCAAGCAAGTTGAGGAGTACAATCATGTATCAGATTATGCACCATTCTACGAAATAGATGCACATTGGGAATCTACTTCGAACGAATTAACACAACAAGTTAGAACTAATCATACTAAATTAGGAAGACGTGTATTTAATACTCATTTACGTTGGGATATTTTACCAAAGTTTGCTGGAACTGATAGTGATTGCAATACAACTGAACAATCAAGTAGTCTTCGTCCAACAACAGGAAAGTTTATCTACATAACACGATCCCAATCTGATGTAGTAACATCATTCTATCATCATTTATCAAATCAAAAAGAGGGCACGTATACACATGGATATACACAATTTGTAGTAGATTGGATGGATGGAAATATAGCATTTGGCAGTTCAATACATCATTTATTAAGTTTTGTTGATGGATTTGTTGATAATGAGTATAGATCAACAACTACCGAGGCATCAAACTCAAAACCAAGTGCGGTATCGAAAGAAGATCATGAACAACCGCTGCTACTATTATCATACGAAGCACTAAAACACAACCTTCATGCTGAAGTACAACGTATCATATCATTCCTAAATCTCAAACATATCCCTTCACACATATTAGATAATGAACTATTACCATCATTTACATTCGATTCAATGAAGAATAACTCTTCTAAATTCCAACCAAAGAGTGTTACATGGTTGAACAATTATCAATTCCTGAGGAAAGGTACAGTTGGAGATGGACGAGAGTTGATGATGACTACTCAAGTATATAATAAAGAGAAGAGGAAAGAGGTTTCATTATTGGAATTGTTTCATGATTGGGTTAAAGATGAAGGGTATAGAGAACATATTGAAGAGTTAGTGGAGAGTGGTATGCTGGAGAAGAAGATTGGTGATCAGTTCTTAGCTCTTGTGGATTAGATTAGTTACTTGACGTTTGGATTATCATTAAAAGCATCTACAGACCTGCCATTATACAAATACGACAGAAGATAGTCGACATGCATATCATCAATAGGCAACTCAAGAATAGCCAAATACATCACGATCTCGAGGCATGTCAAAGCTATGATAGTTTATCTCCCGGACAACACATTGAGAGTCACTACCAATATAAGTCATTAAACACCATAACCCCAGACAACATATAAGATATGCCTTATTACTCATCAGATTCACGGCCCTCGTTACACATCTCTTGTAGTTTCACCGAGATTGATTCCAACTTGTTGTCTGTAGTGTTGATAAAGGACGTAGCCCAGGAATCAAAGACGGCAAAAGCAGACCTCATCAACTTATCGTTGGTACAAGATGAGGCCTTGGTTAAGGATGATGCACTATCCGCTAGTGATGAAACAGTTTCTTTTAGTTCCTTTTCTTCATCCAAGTGGGGCTTAATACTTTGAATGAAGGGGTAGGAACTTGGGGGACCGGATACTCCAATACCCTGCATATCAAAAGACCTGGGATATGCTCTCAACAAACAGACAAGAACCTCTCTAACTACTCGGTAGTCACGTTTAGTTAGAAGAATGTGAATAGGAAGTTCATCATCATCAGAACAGCAGCCGGGCATTTGACTACTAGATACTTGCAAATCTCACTCCAATCACGCCCCTTGTGCTTGGACAATAAACTACAGGCAAGATGCAGAGCGTTACGCTTTCCGTCGGAATAATCTTTTTCTGACATGATACTACTAGGGCATCTTTCAGCCATCCACATGAACGAATCAGCTTCACATTCCCGGGTTCCTTTGAGAACAAAGTGAAGGATGGTCATACCACCACGTTTTTGAGTAAATGCCCGAGGATATGCCTCAAAGAAGTCTTTGATTATGGTGGATGTACAACTGTTTGGTCTTGTGGTTGTATACATTTTGATCAAATCAATGACAGGAGGGTACTCAAGACAGGATTCATGATTTAATATCCAAGTATGATTAGTAGCAATCCAAGGCATAAGTACGCAGTGCTCTGGATGATTGACTATCATATAGATAGGATTTTGAGCATAACGACGATTTAATCGAGCCTCTGGTGTCCCAAGAAGAGCAGACGGATATGCTTGAATCAAACATTTGATGGTATCATGAGAAGTATTGAGGTTGAGATTACGACATGCAGTTGACAGGAGAGATTCGCCCCTCTCATTGACTATGCATGCAAGGATAGGCTTATCAGTCACTTCTTTTTTGATATGTTGATTCAGAGCCTCGTGTGTCTCTATAGGATCGAATGAGACGATATCTTCCATCGCATTGATCAGATCATTGAATTGATACCTCAACTCTTTATCCTCAAGCTTATTGACACGAAGGTTAGACATCTTCCTTTGTTGATGTAGTGGTCGGTACAATAGATGAACGTTATATCAATTGAGTTATGAGGATTTTCAGTTGACTGAGTGCCAAAGTAAGGCAATGACTGAGGTTGAGACATGATTGATTCAATCATGCCAACATTCTTAAAGTGGTGGTACATATCACATACACAAGAAAAGATACCACTATCTATAATCTAATCTCATACGGCATACCATATCATACTATAACTATGCATTAAAGAATTTGTTAACTATTGCTAAGGAGTGCCGATGATATAGATCATTCTCCTCTCTGGGACTTGATAGAACATAATAACCCTTGTCTTTACCTCCTCGGTGCTAGAAACCTAGTCTTTCCTTCTTCTATCTACTTCTTAGACGGCTTATCCCTCGGCCAACTTACCCTTTTTCTTATTAGATTCCTTATCAGCACTATATCCCCAATTAAACCCAATATCATTTAGTTCTTGTATATGTTCTTCTGTCAATGTAGATTGTTCACCTTGTCTATACAGCTTGTATTGATGTCGTTGTCTAGATACCCATGAAGATAAGGGTTTGTTCTTTGAGTATTTCAAATTGACTGTTATATCACAGCTGCCAAACCTATGTAGCGTAAGAAGGATTGATTATGAGTACTCAGTTAGAAGATGAAGTGAAATTAAAAAGTGACACATCATGGTCAAGGTACTTACTGCTTCTTATACTCCTTCATCTCCTGAAATCTCTCACTCCAACCTGACTTAGTAGACTCCCCTAAGTTCCACGAGATGCCAAGCTCCTCTAATACTTTTATACGATCTTCTGTCATATACTTGATTGTCTTATTTCCATTCATATACCGACGATAATCGTCACGTTGATTATTAACAAAACTAACGAGTGATGTATACTTATCATGACTTTCGTTTGATATATTGTTGATGTCGCCATATGTTGCCTTGTACTGCCGTAGCTCTTCTATTGATTCATCCCAAGTCTTTGGAGATTCCTTTAATTCCCACTTGAAGTTCAAACTATTGAGCAAGTTGGCCCTGTACTCGGTCATATATGTAGACTTTCCATTCATCATTTTTCGGTGTTGAAATCGTTGCTCATTAACCCAAAAGCCCAATTGAGGATTAGGCGGATGCTTCTTGGGCACGTTGGTATGACCATTATGATCGAGAAAGGTCTTCAATTCATTGAAACGATCTTCCCATGAGGCATTACCTCCCGTCCGTGTTGTTGACCAGACAAAGTTGACAGAGTCTAATTGTTGTATCTTCATTGCTGTCATGGATGAACTCTTGCCCTCCTTTAACTTTTTATATGCACTACGTTGCCGGTTCACAAAGTGGCCTAGGCCTGGGTACTCAACATACTTTTGTGGCACATTACAATCTCCGTCATGCTTAGCTCGATAGTGTTGCAAATCATCTAACCATAGTTGAAATGAAGATATATGCGATACTATACCCTTACTTGACGAAGTCTCGGTATATTTTTTGAGTGGAAAGTGTTCAATGGAGCATAGTTGTTCATACCGTTCTTCTGTAACATTCTCCGAATCACACCGAGGTTCTAATGATGCTTTCTGATTACGTTCGGTACCTTCTTCTGATACTGACGATGGTGATTTGTCGGTTGCCTTCTTGGCGGCAGCCTTTGTGGCACCCACTACCATACGTTGAGGGTCTCTGTTTTGACCTAATCCTTCAGCACGGACAACCCATCGTACCTCACGTATCCATGATCGTAGCAATAGGTCTGGGTCATTCTCTTCATCCTCTTCCGGATTGTATCCCTCCTGTAAACTAGGATCATCCTTCTCAACATCACCATGTCCTTCTCTACCAACAAAGTCATTAAAGATTTGTATCATTTCGTTCCAGCTCTTGGATTGATGTTCGGTACTGTACTTGTATACGGGTAATAACTTTGGATTTGATTTGTGCATTTGGCTTACGTCAATAGACACCGCGGGTTTCTTCTTTAAGGAGTGAGCTTGTGATTTCTTCTTGGACGGTCTATGTGTGAACATTGGTGGAAAGATATTAGTCTGCTGCTGTTGTGTGGGTGGTGGCATTTGAGGTGGAGGGTATTGATGTTGTTGTGTGTGATGATGGATAGAAGGAGGTGGTACTTCATGTTCACGTGGGTGATGCTGATGCTTCTCTTGAGCATATGTGGGCTGAGGATTGGGCGATGTATCCGGATGGGCAGGAGTTGCATGCTGAATTGGGGGTATCCGAGGAACGGCCACTGTCTTTTGCGGCGGATGATAATAATACTGATCAGTTTGTCCATTAGGTGGTGGCGGGTACTGATGATGAGGTGGATGCCCCCCAGTCTCATTAGGAGGTCGATGATAATACTCATACGGAGACCTATTTTGCTCAGTCCATGGCTGAGGATACGGTTGTTGATGCTCATGTTGCAAATACTGCTGGTCTGGATGATGATGATGATGATGATTGTGCCAAGCTTGTGCATGATGAGGTCGTTCCCTTCTGTCTACATGCTGTTCATCACTACCCTCGTGACCTTCTTCCTGATCTTGCCCCCTAATTTGATTCGGATCATCTCTACGCTTAACCCTTTTGACTTTCCTATTCTTATCACTATTACTACTATTGGTACTTCTTTTCTTTCCCTCTTCTACATAATCAATAGTTTTGTTATTAGAAGATGATGGATATGGTTAGTGAGCGTTGAGAACATATAAAATAAGCTGAGGCATTCATAATATGCAATTTGTGCATATCTTATGCACATATCTTTTTCAAATAGCTCCACAACTCGCACCCCCGACTTTGTTGCAAATACACAGAAAACTAAGATATCAACTCTCCCAAATTCTGTGTTTCATCATTCAATTTCTCAAACTAGGCCCATACATTACTTGCGCATATTATTTTGTGCATATCATATGCACAAAATTTCTCAATTAAGACTCACCATTCTTCTTCTCCTTGTTTTCAGCTCGTTGAGCATACTCCACAGCTTCAACTATAACCTCTTGCATCTCTATATCCTGTGTTGTTGTACGTTGTATTGGTATATTATTGTTATCAAATTGCTGATTCGCTGGTGGTTGCAATTGTTCGTTTGGCTGTTGTGGATAATGATACGGTCTCTCATTATGCCGATCATATTGTGGATCTGGCGGATAGTGATGTTGATGCGATAGATAGTGGTAATGTTGGGGATATGAATTATGTGGATAGTGATGTTGTGGATGATAATAATTGTGTTGTTGCGTATGAGGTGGATATGAATAATGTTGTTGCTTTTCTCTATATTGATTATCTGGTGGATACCGATGATGCTCCAGGGGATCACGAGGTTGATGCTGTTCATAGTACGGTTGATGATTATTTGTAGGATGCTGACCTGGCTGTACTGCCGCTTCTTCTACTGGACCGTCCATTGTTTGTTGGAGGATGTATAGCGCCTCTATCACCATCTCACAAAGCAAAAGAGTAAAATTTGGAATAACTGTCGACTTAAGTTATTCGTTAAGAGAAATATTACACATGGAGTGTTTTCACAGCAAGAATATTAGAATATTACATAAGAAGTTACCAACTATAGGAGTGTTTTCACAGCAAGACTCTTGCCGCCAGTTCCATGTGCTACTGTTTCTCATGCTACTGTCTCTACTTCTTCCAAGCAAAACGATGAACACACATATAAAGTATCTTTACCTTTCAATTTCAACATGCAAATGCAAACTCTATCATGCATGATTGTACTCCAATCATGTTTCAACTTCAGAGTCTTATGCTTATTTCCAACAGAACACTCAACTACCATAATCATTACTAAAATACTTTGACCATATTGCATTGAACCAATACAGAAAGATGCCAGATCCTCTCCTTGTTAATGAGCTTGAGGAGAGTCGTTGGGGGATCAGTTCGATGATCTAATGGAGGCGATGAAAGATATCACCACATTCGATCCAAATAGAGAAGGAGCATATGAGGCTCTAAATGAACGTATCTATCAGGCAGTAACCGACAAGCCTATTCTGGCAAGAATTGTATCAGTCAGGGGCGAGTATCTTCTATCAGCTACATGTACTAATCTCAATCTCGAGTCTTCTCACCATGTCATTAAAAGTTTGATTGAAGCATATCCATCTGCTCTTCTTGGACCATTACTTACTAATACAAGCGAGTACACAACTCCGGTCTATATGATAGCACGTCACCCACAGCACTGTTTAATTATGCCCTGGATTGCTTCTAATTACACCTGGATTCTAGATGATGAACGATGTCAAGAGTTTCCTCCTGTCTTCGATTTGCTCCGAACGTATATTCAGCGGTACATGAGAAGGAGTAGTTGCACAGCTGCAACCTCAAACAATTCTTTGGGGCGTATCCTCGGGCTCTTACTCAACTAGATCCAAATGGTGGTAACATCCTTCACAAGATTATAAATCCTGCTCCTTATCGCCAAGCATTATGTGAAGTAGATCTAATTAAGTGGATAGTTGAACGATGCCCAAGTAGTACCTTGTTAGAGACAGATTCTGATGGACGTACACCACTGTATCTTGCCTGCGGTTTATTATTCTCAGAAGACAATGAACGTGATTCGAGTGAGATTTGCAAATATCTGGTTCAAATGTGCCCAAGCTCTGTCCAAATGGCTAATAGGTATGATTACCTTCCAATTCATGGTTTTCAAGACAGCTGTGGATATTGGGCAGTTAGGGAAGTTGTTGTCTGCTTGTTGAGAGAATACCCAGAGTCTTATGATATTCCACAGCCGTATAGAAATGGACAAACACTGAGTTCAATTCCTTTTATTCAAAGCATAAAGCCCCTCTTGGACGAAGAGATTGAGTTAAATGAGACTGCTACCTCGTTGAAGGAAAGTACCTCATCATTGACCAAGGCAGTAACTTGTACCAATGATGATTTGATGAGGTCTGCATTTACCGTCTTTGATTCTTGGGCAACCTCCTTCATTAACTCAACGGAAGAGAAGTTGCAACTAATCTCAACTCAACTGCAAGATTTATGTGACGAGGGCCTTGAACCTGATGAGTAATGAGCTATATGCGTTGTATGTTATATTATATTGATTCTAACGAGTGATGGGAATACTGTTGGATATATATGGGAGTGGCTATTTACTTGCCCTCCCTTGTCAGGTTGATGAGTATAAATTCTCGACCATTTAAACATAGACAGCTTCTGGTATCTACCACCCAACTGGACCCACTACAAAGCTAATCTAACACTACCACACTACCAATCGTCAAACTTAAAACTCCACCCTTCTTCTACTTTCCTTCTTCGTACTATTTCTCTTCTTATTCTCTCGTCTATTCTCTTTAGCCTTTTTACTCAATCCCTTCCTCATCTTACGTACTTTAGGACGTGCCCAACTAACTTTAATTATATCTTGTAACTTTTTAATTGCATCTTTACGATTTTGTAATTGTGTTCTATATTCCTGTGATGTGATAGTCATGTATCCCTGACTATTGATACGGTTGGATTCATTGAATTTTAAGCGTTGTCGTACTTCTTGTGGTATCCATGTAGCTGTATCTAAATGGAAGCGTATTTCTACTTTGGTATTTACCTTGTTGACATTTTGACCACCGGCACCGGAGGCACGTGCAAATGATATTGATAGTTGATCTTCGGGTATTGAGATGTGGTTTGGTACTGTACATTCTGAAGAGTCGGATGAAAATCTACGTCGCTGAGTTGGTCGTCTAGTCTTTGGAGGTTGATAGGGAGTATATGTCCATGTCTGCTCAACTTCGTTGTTGTTGTCGTCGTTTTGATTATATATTCTAGTAGTTGTGATATACAACCTTCTATTTATACTAGAGAAGTAGTTGTTTATATGATATGCTGACGCATTAATTGGTTTGTGTGTTTGTTGCAATGCAATCGATGTGGACGATTGCAAGTGATGAGATTTTACCGCCACCGAATTGAAAGCACACACTCCAACACCACGACGACCTAATGTATGTGCTATTGCGGTGAATAGTACCATTATTAATACCCTCTTTGTCACATGCTCAAATGACTGTAGTAAAACAATAGAGAGAAGAGTGTTGTTTCTCATTTCTCGTTCTATCGCCAACGATCGCATTGCAATTTTTTCCATTCACTCTTCACCCGCCTTTATTGCTGTATGTTCTGTTAGAGGTTGTTTGTTTCTAATTAGACGGCTCGTTGTACAGCGGTGGATGGTATATGCTACAATTATCTATTCGTAAAGCTTTAGTATCTACATTTTATTACTGCTGGGAATTGACTGTGTTGGGATATAGGCAAAGAGGTTGGAGAACATACAAACCAACTCAAATAAATTCTCGCAAAATTACAAAGATAGCAGACGCCCTACAACAACAACTATACATCGCTCCACATATACTTACATTGAATTATTGTATTATATATGCATATGATTTATCGGTCAACTTCATTATAAGACAATTTAAACCAACTCATACGAGTGAATAGAATTGAAATTAGATTTCACGTCAATATAACGGTGCTTGAATTATTTTTATTAGCAGATCTACTATTTGTTTTGTTTTTGTCTATCGGAATAGAGATTAAGTTGTTCAATTTATTGGGTATTTTCCGAATTTACCAATATCATGGTACTTAGTTATTGGTAGATTTGCGGCAAATCAATACATCATAATTTCATAATCAAATCGTATTGAGCATACAATATCACAATCCACAAGTCAAATATGGATAGCAATAACACATCAAGTTGTGCCAATTGTGGCAAGGGAGAAGAGAATAGTATTGTACTAAAGAAGTGTGGTGCTTGTAAAATGGTCAAATACTGCAGCTTGGCATGTCAAAAAGCCCACAGATCACAACATAAGAAGGAATGTAAGAAACGTGCCGCCGAACTGCACGAAGAAGCTCTATTCAAACAACCTCCTCCAAACGAAGATTGTCCAATATGCATGCTGCCCTTTCCATTAGATAGCAATAAGACCCATTTTGAGCCATGCTGCGGTAGAGTTATATGTAGTGGATGCATATTTGCTATGGAGATGAGTGAAGGAGGTGATATTTGTGCATTTTGCAGAGCTTCCCCAGCTCCATCACTAGAAGAAAGTATAAAGCGATTAGAGAAGCTTATGGACAAGGGCAACGGGGAAGCATACTGTAAACTTGGTAGCATGTATAATAGTGGTTGTGAAGAAGAAGTGCCACAAGATTATCAAAAGGCGCATGAGTTGTGGCTCAAGGCAGGGGAGCTTGGATGTTCCTCTGGATACTACAATTTAGCTAGTAACTATCACGAGGGAAAAGGTGTAGAGATAAACAAAAGGAAAGCCAGACAATACTTTGAGCTTGCAGCTATAAACGGTCATTTGGTAGCAAGGCATAACTTGGGTACATTTGAAATCAAAGCTGAGAACTACAACCTAGCTGTGAGGCACTTTCTAATTGCAGCAAAGGCAGGCTATGAGGATTCATTGGAAGGAGTCAAGATTGGTTATGAGACTGGGCTGGTTACAAAAGATGAATATGCTAATACTTTACGTGCTTATCAAAAGATTCAAGACGAGACAAAAAGTGAAATGAGAGATAAAGCAGCGGGTAAGTACTGATGTGAAGACGAAGATATCGGTATATATATAACCAGCCTCATGCATAACTACTACTAATCGGTTAATATTTCTGATAGGCTCTCTACCTTCTTCACTATTATCTCGATGTAAGATTAGAACTATCTTTTCATCTTCATAAGGTACTACCTAGAGGATGATTGGTACTAGCAATCGCAACCTCTCGAGCTCTTAAATGCATATTGCTCATATATGCACCACCACGACAGTCAGATGGTGATGCAACATAGACATTCGTGGCACATATCTGATCTCCTCTAATGCTTGTTAGATTCAAATAGTAAAACCATGCACGGCTTTGTGCTGTATCATACCGTCCCGACAAATGTATAGGCATATGAGGCAGTGTATTGGAGACAAAGTGTCCTGTTTCATTTAGGCGGCAGAGGGATGCTACTGCTCACAAGTATTTTCACCATCACAGTCTTATCCGCTTCTTTATCATCTCGAACTCGAACACTACTAATACTATCAACATCAAAAACTATACATATCATAATATTAATGGTACTTCGTGTGGCGTTGCTCGACCTGACAGTAATGGATCGTCACCATGCTACAATAATAATGAGCATCTGCTTCGTCCTCTCAATTTAAATAAATCGTATAGTTTCCTGCACATATCAAAATACGGAGGCGTATCATGGTTTCAAGAATTAAGAAAGTTATTACCAAAAGATAAGTTATATCTATCATATTTAGATGGACACCCAGCGGAACATGGATTATATTACCAAAACAATCTTATGTCAAGGAGATATAATGAAACTGACTATTACAAACTAGTTACGTTTCGAAGTCCAAGACTACATGTTTATTCCCAATTTAGACATTGCTCATTTAGTGATTGGGGACGCATGACTACAGTTAGGAATGGAAAAGATTTTCCACGAGATGATGAAGATGCCATGACAAACTTTCACCATTGGTTGGATCACTTCATAAACATTACAACAACAAAATCAAACAACATTACAAATCTTGACTCATTTGGTTGCTACCACCCTGTTAACTTACAGAGTAGATTCTTGACAACAAATTCAGTCCGACCATTCATCCCTACAATGAACATGGACTACTTTCGTGATAATTGGACACCATACCCTAATTACACAGAGGTTGAACACAACTTACATTACTTTGATTGGGTCGGTCTAACCGACTTTTTCCATGAGTCAAAGTGCATTTTATATCATAGATTGGCGAAGGGTGATCATGGTATTATCATGAAGAATGAGACAATTACAACAATGATTACAAAATATCTAGATTCAACTTGTACATGTAGTAGTAGCTCATCCAATTCCTCCGCGGCATTGCAACAAGATGTAAAGTTTGAGCACACAACGACATATAAGCGAGATTCAATGCTTGATGTATCAGATGTGATTGTAAACAAAATTGATGCACTGACATATATTGATCAAGATCTATACAGAGCTGCTCTTAAGAAATTCATTAAAGAAATAGTATCACTTGAGTTTGAGCTAGGTAGACGTGTCATTTGCGATAATGTGCTTGAGACAGCTAGCTTAGAACTGGCTTATCTAGGAATCAATATCAAAGAGGAAGTTTATGAGTCTAGGAATTGATATCAAAGATGAAGTTTACATCATATATAAAATAACACCAAGTTGTTCATTTTATTATGGTTATCTTTTATCTAGTTTGGGTAGAGTCTAGTTGTCTGCCATCAAACTTTCTTCTCCTCCTTAGCCTTACTGCTCGGCAAGGATTTACTCCTCCCGTATCTGATCTTGACAGTCAATTTCTTCGTTCTGTTTAATTTGATCATCTATATCCTTGGCAAATTCATCATATGATTTAATAGCTGTGGGTTTCTTGGTGGTGGTTAGAGCCTCAGCGTGGTTAAATATTTGTTCGAATTTACTTGATCCCATCTTTTTCTTCATCATTTGTTTGTATGCACTAATTGATAAACAACTTGCATTCATCGTGCTTCCTCTTTGTTGATGGCTATTAATATTACGAAGCCTCAAGGGACGTGTAGTTGCTTGCCTATTCATAGGTGAAGGTATGTAATATGTACGGAAGAAAAGGAACACTTCTGCTAGCTTCTCCTCAACCTCATTCCATGAATTCAGTATTGTATCACCCCTACAGACTAGTGAATAGCAAACATTTTCAAACACATCCCTACGAGTAGCTTGTACTTCTGCTGGGACAAGAAGTATTCCGTCATGATTTACAAACGAATTAAGTACTTTCTCACTACTCTGAATAGCAAGACTGATATCGGAAAGAGTGGAAGGAAGCCCGAGGGCTAGTACTTCTTCTTTCATTACATTGACGGTGTTGTTGCCAATATACAGGCGCGTATTCTGTAGTATTGGTTGTATAGGCCTACTATTGATTGGTTTAATCTGCTGTATTGGTATTGGCCTATTGAGTGGTTTAATTCTATATCGGTTTTGGATAACACTGTTGAATAACGGGATTTCCTCTATCCCAGTATCGATAGACAAAGGACCAACACTCTCCTCTGATGTAACGTCAATCTGCTCTGGTACTCCATTCAGAGAACCAAGCTGTGCTTTTAATATATCATCGGCCTGTACTAATAATTCATATGCCTTCTTGATATTGTTCTGTGCTAATTGTTTTGCATTAGCCTCGGAAGGAGATGAGTTGGACGTATCAAGTGATCGTAGTTTCGATGTTACCCTATCGGCTAAAGATATAAACTCTTCATTATATTTTGATATGGCCAATGAGGATGGCTGGTCAATAGGAAGTTGATTCAATGTTGACATTATTGAGGATTGATGTTGATGTTTATAAGAGATAAAAAATGACACAAGATATGCTCAAAATAATATCGAGAGTCTTTAGTCAATATTATATATAATCAGAACTACTATATCAGTAATAATGCAGATATAACAACGCGGCATAAAGAGAGGTTATTGGCCGAGTTGATGCACTCTTCATTCTTGATTCTTATGTACTTACATATAGAGTAAAGAGTTACTAGGAAGAAAGATACTCGAAATGCACTCAATCGGTATCTTTATGAATATGTACTAATATAAGTTTGCACTTGTATCATTATCGGCAATTGTTGATCTCAAGACGAGTATCTTTCTTTTGCACTTCATCTTCAATGTGTTCGTTTGCACTTATTTTCGCACGCAACATTTGTTCCACTTAACTCATCTTACACAAGCCAACACTACAATAGCGTGTGATATCCAGAAGTAAACGAGTGAACGATTGACGATATAATACGTTGTTGATCTGATTGTCTATTTAGAAAGGGTTTAAGTTATTCTTTGCAATTGCAAATCGAGTCGAACACAACATCATGGCGACCTCTCTACTACTACTGTTGCTAACGATTAGCACAGTATCATCCTTTGCTCCAATAAACCCCTCAAGAATAAGAACTACAACAAACCTAAAAGCTACAGACAATGATACAGAAATATACGACTGTCTAATAATAGGAGGAGGCATCTCGGGCTCAACATTAGCACATAATTTACATTCCAATCACAACTGTAACATATTACTAACAGAAGCACGTAACTATCTAGGAGGCAATGTACAATCTAAAATACACACCGATGATGATGGTGAATTTATATATGAATATGGACCAAATTCATTTGCGACACAACCCTCCATAGTTCGTATAGCCAACGAATTATCAATTGATGATGAGTTAGTATTTGCTAATGAAAGTTTACCACCCTGGGTGAATTATAATAACAAATTACATCCATTACCCAAAGGCAAAGGTGGTAAAGGTCCACAAGGTCAATTGGAATTAGTCTTTGGTTCCAATGGGGTATTAAAATTTGGTTTAGCGGGTAATTTACTAAGTTGGCCTGGTAAAATCCGTGCTGGAATTGGTGCCTTTATCGGCCACCCTGCCGCACCCGAGAATAAAGAAGAAACAATCCAAGATTGGATTCGACGGACATTAGGTGATGAAGTATTCTTTCGCATTATTGATCCATTCGTTAGTGGCGTATATGCCGGTGATCCAACTACTCTAAGTATGAAAGCAGCCTTACCCAAAATTGCACGAATTGAACAATATTCCTATGATATTGATTGGAATAAGTTCGGTGCATTATTCTATGGTGGATTGGCACGTCAAGTTGAATTAACTAAGGAGCGTAAAGCTGATCCGCCAGAGCCGCAGTGGGTGGACTTTGAATATGGTAATCCAGGTAGTTTCAAGAGGGGATTAAGTACATTGCCAAATGCTATTGAAAAAGAATTGAATGATAAAGTCAAGTTGGAATGGAAGTTGACCAAGGTTGTTAAGAATGAGAATGATAAGACGTATACGGCTACATTTGATACACCTAATGGACAAGTCTCAAAAACTACCAAATCGATAGTATCAACTATACCCACACATGCAATGGGTAACATTCTCGAGCCAGTCTTACCCGGCTCAACTGACTTATTCACGAAAGAACGTGCGGCTATTAAACGTAAGGGTATATACTACCCTCCCGTAGCAGCCGTGACAGTAGCCTACCCAAAGAAGACCTTCAAGGATGTAGAATTAGATAATGATTTTGGTAATTTACAAAATTTACCTGGATTTGGATTATTAAATCCACGAAGTGAGGGAGTACGTACGTTGGGACATTTATGGAGTTCAAGTTTATTTCCGGGAAGATGTCCTGATGATTATAATATATTATTGAATTATATTGGGGGAAGTCGTGATCCGGAGATTGGTAGTATGGACGAGGAAGATATTATTAAGGCTGTTGATACTGACTTACGCAAGGTATTGTTGAAATCAGATGCACCGGAACCGAAGGTATTGGGTATCAAGGTATGGCCAACTGCTATTCCACAATATGAAATGGGTCATTTGGGATTAATGAAGGAATTGGAAGTGATGGAAAGTAAGAATGATGACAGTATGGGTGGTGGTCTTTGGGTATGTGGTAATTATCGTAGCGGTGTGGCATTCCCTGATTGTTGTACTTTTGGTTATGAACATGCCAAGGTTGTGAAGGACTTTCTGGATAAGAAGAAGTAAGGAGTAAAGCTAAAGTATAATGTTATGGGAGTAAACTCTGAATACTATATCTTATGAACTTTAACTAATCTTCGCCTACCTGCCAACCCTGCTTCTTTTGCCTTATCTCTACATCACTTTTCATCTCGTCGGTTGTCAGGAGTCCATCCTAATGTGCAACATAATCTCATCACTCATTGCCCTCATTACATAAATCTTGCAGTTGAGTTGAGATTAGTTTCACCTTGTCTTCTGTTGAGTTGATGAAGGAGGTGGTCCAGGAATCAAAGACGGTAGATGCCGATCTTATCAGCTTATCGTTGGTACAAGTCACTGCCTCGGTAAAGGATGAGGAGCTATCTTCTAAGGAAGCAATATTTTCTTTCAGTTCCTTCTCTTCATTCAAGTAGGACTTTACTCTGTGACTAAAGGGGGTGTAACCTGGCGGAAGCAGACGTGCAGCCCGCTCATCATATGACTCTGGGTATTCTCGTAGCAAACAAACAACAACTTCCCTTACCGATCTATGCCCACATTTATCCCTAAGGATATGAAAGGGAAGTGGAAAAGCAGATGAACCGTATCGTGTGGTAAAGGAAGCTTCTACTCGGACAGATTCAGGACACGTTTGAATCAGATACTTGCAAATTTTCACAGAATCACGTCCCTTGTGCCTGACCAATGAATCGCAGGCATGATGCAATGGGGTATATCCACGAGAATCTGTTTGCCTCAAAGCACTACTAGGGCATCTTTCGGCCATCAACTTGAACAAATCAGCTTCACATTCTTTTCCATTTTGATAATAACCCAACTTGTGAAGCATATTGAAACCATAATCTATTTGATTAAGAGCACGAGGATAAGCCTCAAAGAAGTCTTTGACTATTGTGGCTGTGCAGCTTGTATTTCCCCTTCTTTTATACATTTCTAGCAAGCCATGTGCGAACCCAGGATGACCTAAACGATCAAATTCGTGATCTAGAAACTGTGTATAGTTGATAGCAATCCAAGGCATGAGTACACAATGCTGTGGGTGTTCAGCTATCATATAAAGGGGTGTTGTTCTTTCATTTTCTGGAGAGGCCCAGGTAATTAAAGCACGTGGATATGCTTGAATCAAACTTTTGATGACATCATGAGAAGTATCAAGATTGAGTTTAGAGCATGCAGCGAAGAGGAGTGATACGCCCGCCCCAACTCCCGCCCTCGATGCGATTATACGTGCTAGGATAGGCTTCTCGGTGACTTCTTGAAGGATACGTAGATTCAATGCTTCATATGCTATCTCTTCTCTATTTGTGTTGACAACTTTCATTGCTTCCATTAGACGTATGAATCGATTCCTCAACTCACGATCGACTCTATTCATAGCAAGAGGACGTTTCATCTTTCTCTCTTCTTCGTATATAAATATCTATACTAATCTGCCAATACTAGAGATACTATATACCAATACTACTAAGATACCATACCTGATAACCGATATATTCAATACCAAGTAACTCAAATAATATCCGTGTAATAATGCGCTATAGATTACCTTGAACAACTATACAATCACCAACCCTAATATATCCCAATCCTATCTAATCTAAATCGATTCAGATTCAACTATGATGATAATCGGATGAGAATGATTTGGGGCGTATATCTCTATATAAAAAAGTTCACCCACAAAAAGTAATACATATGAAATGATTCAATTAACAGTCTATATGATCAGTGATATGATAGATGGTTGTTGAGGAGTGGCGTCAGTGTTGTATTTGAGTACGTATTTCTGATGTATACTCGAACCTATCCCAACACAATCAAATCACTGGAGGATGTGAAATAATACAGTTAACCGCGCCTATATGTTTAGTATATGATATACGACGATTATTGAGGAGTTAGTAATATGATATACGACGATTTTGAGGAGTGTGGGTTGAACTTTAATTGCAATTTTGATGTTGTATTGAGTTGATTTTTTGATGTATTTACTCCTATCCCTAGAGCCGATACCCAGGAATACAATATACCAAAGCTTTACGAATAGATAACTACAGCAGCATACCATCCATCGCTGTTAACAAGAGTTAGAGCATTGCCAAAACGCCCCGCCCCCAGTAAAACCACAAAGCACCTTTACAACTTTGGCGATAAAACGGAATAATCTTTGCATTCATTGGAGTTAGTTGGTAATGGAAGGAAGTAAAGCTAAAGTAAGCTAATGCGTTCATGTACTACTTATGAGTAAATATTACAATGGAACTCAAATACTGTAACTTTATGAACTTATCTAAACTTCGCTTACTTTGGTCGAACCCATGTTCCTTCTTTTGCCTTAACTCTCTCATCACTCTTCATCTCATCATGCAATTTTTGGTAAGCCCGTAGAGTAGTGGCATAATCGTCTTTAGTAACATAGCCATTTATAAACCCCTCTTTAACTGCATCCAATGATAATTTGAATCCAGCCTTTGCTGAAATCAGAATGTGCCGATATGCCCTTTGAATATTACCAGCTCTCCCCTCTAAGCTGCCAAGATTATGTCTTGCTTTTACATCCCCGGCTATAGCTGCACGCTCGTAGTAGTGTTTAGCTGTTTTCTCATTCTTGGCCACAGCTCGTCCTTTGTCATAGCAAACCGCTAAACTGTAATATCCTCCCGCATAACCAAGCTCCGCTGCACGAAGATATAGTTCTAATGCTTTTTCATAGTCTATTGGGTAGTCAAACAATCCAAGAGTGTAGTAGCCACCCAATTCAACAATAGCCCGTGCATTACCTGCATCTACAAGCTTCTGAATTCGTTCGTTTTCCTCCGCGTCAGTGTCAACTGGAGGCTCCCGACAGAAGGGGCATGGTAATCCATTTTTCTTGTTAGTACCCTTGAGGCATTCAACCATTGAAGAGATACAGGCATTACATATCACTTTACCACAACACGATTCGAATGCAGCATGGCTCGAGTCATGTGATAAAGGCAGCATGCAAATTGGACAATCTTCAGGCGGAGGTGGTTGTTTGAATAGAGCTTCTTCGTGCAACTCCGCTACATGTTTCTTACATTCCTTCTTATGCTGTGGTCTGTGGGCTTTTTGACATGCCAAGCTGCAATATTTGACCATCTTACAAGCACCACACTTCTTTAGGGTGATACTAGTCTCCTCTCCCTTGCCACAATTGGCACAGCTTGATGTATAATTGCTATCCATATTTGATATTGTATTCGCTATTTGTAAATGATGTATGAATTATACTGTCGATTCTCCAATATACCTAATAACAATCACTGATATAAAATACCAATAACCGCTAATACCAGGAAAAATAGAATGGAAAATGTGAATACCGATACCCCAAATACTAGTTCTGATGCTAAATTTTGTCGATACGAAATCTAATTCTATTCACTCGTAAGAGTTGGTTTAAATGTTTATATAATGGAGTTGACCGATAAATCATATGTATATATAATACAATAATTTCATGTAAGTATATGCGGAGCAATGTATAGGTTTGTTGGTTTGGGCGTCTGTTTTTGCAAGAATTATTTTTTGAGTTGGTTGTATGTTCTCTGTTCTCTATTCTTGGTCTACTATCTCACAACGCAGCCAATGCCCGGTGATTATATAACTATACCAAAGCTTTACGAATAGATGACTGCAGCAGTATACCATCCACCGCTGATTATAAAGAGTAGTGCCGTCTCAATGATCCAGCGAACAACCCAAAACAAAACAAAGCAAAAATGACAATGCGATCTTTGGCGATACAACGAACGTTCATGTTAAAGACTTTCTCTCTCATTTTTTTTGTCTTTTGTACTACTATTCAGCATGACAAGGAAGGTAATAACGATGGTATTCACCGCAATAGCACATACATTAGGTCGTCATAGTGCTAGGGTGTGTGCTTTTAATTCGGCGTCGGCGATATCCCGTCATTTACAATCGTACACATCGATTGCATTGCAACAACAAACACATAAACCAATTCATGCGTCAGCATATCATATGAACAACTACTTCTACAATAGTATATCAAATAGAAGGCCGTATATCACCACAGCCACTATAATATACAATCAAAATGGTGATAGCAATAACGCCGAAGTCGAACCGACATGGACATATACTCCCTATCAACCTCCAAAGTCAACATCTCGAAGAGCACCACCTCAGCGACGTAGATTTTCATCAGACTCTGAATGGACAGTACCAAACCACATATCAATACCCGAAGATCAACTAACAATATCATTTGCACGTGCCTCCGGTGCCGGTGGTCAAAATGTCAACAAGGTAAATACCAAAGTAGAAATACGATTCCATTTAGACACAGCAACATGGATACCACACGAAGTACGACAACGCTTAAAATCCAATGAATCCAACCGCATCAATAGTCAGGGATACATGACTATAACATCACAAGAGTATAGAACACAATTACAAAATCGTAAGGATGCAATTAAAAAGTTACAAGATATACTTAAAGTTAGTTGGGCACGTCCTAAAGTACGTAAAATGAGAAAAGGGTTGAGTAAAAAGGCAAAAGAAAATAGAAGAGAGGATAAGAAGAGGAATAGTATGAAGAAGGAAAGTAGAAAGAGGGTGGAGTTTTAATAGTTGTGGGTGTAGTGATTGTGTAGTTGGTAGTGTTAATGGGGAAATAGGTATAGTTGGGTTGTGGAATTAGAAGATGTTTCTATTAAAGGGTCGTTACTAATCCCCCTAACAAGAGAGGGCAAAATCATAGCCACTCTCATATCATCTCCCACAGTACCTCCATCACTCAGTAGTATCTACACCACATACATCACAAATATATTAGAATTACTCATCTGATTCACGACCTTCATTACACATCTCTTGTAGTTGAGTTGAGATAAGTTGCAACTTGTCTTCCATGTTGTTAATAAAGGAAGTGGACCATGAATCAAAGACGGCAAAAGCAGACCTAATCAGCTGATCATTGGTACAAGTCACTGCTTTGGTTAAGGTTGATGAACTTTCTTTTAAGGAGGCAGCAGTCTCTTTTAGCTCCTTCTCTTCATCCAAATGGGGTTTAATGCTCTGAATGAAAGGAATGGAACATGGAGACATTTGTGTTCCAATCGGCATATCATCAGTCGGCACATCATACGACTCTAGATATTCTCTTAACAAACAGACAACGACCTCCCGAACCAATCGGTATCTACATTTTTGTTGAAGAAAGTGAATTGGAAGCCGACTTCTTGATCTTGATGAACCATGATTTATCATACTCATACTACGAACAGATTCAGGGCACAATTTAATTAGATACTTGCAAATCTCACTCGAATTACGTCCCTTGTGCCTGGCCAATAAATTGCAAGCATAATGCAGTGGTGTGTATCCATTAGAGTTAGTTTCCAACAAGGTACTGCTGGGGCATTGTTCGGCCATCCACTTGAATAGATCTGCTTCACATTCGATTTCATAATCATTTAAAATCTTGTGCAGGATGTTACTGTTACCACCCTCTGGGTATTTCTGAGTTAATGCCCGGGGATAAGTTTCGAAAAAGTTTTGGATTGCTGAGGCAGTGCAACTTGTCCTTCTTCTGCTAGTATACATATCAAGCAGCCCAAACACAACAGGAGGGCATCGTTCATGATCTAGAACCCAAGTATAATTGGTAGCAATCCAAGGCATAAGTACACAATGTTGTGGGTGATAAGCTATCATGTAGATAGGCGGATGAATATAATCATCAGGATGAATATGATCATCGGTTGTTGGTGGTCCAAGGTCAAGAAGTGCAGATGGGTATGTTTGGATCAAACCTTTAATAACACGATGAGAAGTATCAAGGGCACAACAACTTAAAGTTCTGTATTACAGACACCTCTACAGAGGAACTGAGGGGGGGGGGGGGGGGTGGATAGGATAAAACCATTACCAAGGGAGCTTATGCATAGAAAGATACCGGTATCTTTTGAGTGTGATACCAAAAGGAGTTTTCATTCATTTGAAGCTCATGAGAACTAACCTCTATTAGGGGACTCTTAGTGCTATCCTGAACAGCTGTTTTATCCTGGATCCATGTTGGCTGACTGAAATGAGGGGGGGTGGGGTCTGTAATACAGAACTTTAAGTTGGCGTGCCCCAAGGTTGAGATTAGTACTGGCAACTGCAAGGAGGGATTGGTTACTTCCGTTGACTATCCTCGCCAGAATAGGCTTTTCAGTTACTGCCTGATAGATACGTTCATTCAGAGCATCGTATGCACCTTCTTCTCTATTTGGATCGAATGTGACTATGTCTTCTATTTCCACCATCAGTTGATTGAATTGCTGCCTCAACTCTTCATCAACTTCATTGACACGGAGAGGATCTGTCATCTTACTCGGTATATGCGGAGGTAGTTGTTGCTTGACACTTTGCTATATGAGCTGCTGCTGACATCAGTTGAGATTACTCAACTTTGGTAAGAATAGAAGCTAAGAGTATGCCCAATCATGCCTGTTTAAGGCAATCATGTGCCCTAGATGAGGAGAAGGGGCATTGTATGATATGGTATAGCTCAAAGGAGACTTTAGAGAATAATCACACACCATTAAAGTTAAACCAATTTAATATCACGGGTAGACGGAAGGCCACTCATACCTATGCATTAGTTAACCTACACACGCCATAGGTGACATGGCAGCGGTATCCTCTCCCTTTTTGGCACTACTCCTTATGAATACAATGCTAATAAAAGAGAGGAAAGAGGATCATACATTGATGATATACTGTCTCTCTTCCTTTTGAATAGAGGTGGTGCTTATGAAACTAATCAAAGCGAAAGAAGAAGAGTATTCATGGATGAAGTGGGCGGGCGAGGGGTCGGTGGTAATAAGAGGATACCACTGGTGGTATCCTTTCCACCTCATGTCAAAACTCAATTGCCATCCAAAATAAATGACAATCAAGCAATACCTAGTGCGAGGCCGCTCTCCACTTCTCTTTCTATAATATCAACTTAAATACACCATCCAATTCATAAACAACTAATTCAACATGTCATCATCAATACCATTCGAACGATACGATGAAGAATTCCTCTCCCTAACAGAACAGGTAACATCTAAACTCCGTTCACTCGATCCAAGTACCAACTCATCAATATCTAAAACAGCCGATGCAGATATTAAAATGGCACATAATTTATTATTACAGGCTGATTGTTTATTAAAGCAGATGGGATTGGAGGCAAGAGGTGTTGAGGATGCTAGTGTTAAACGAGATTTATTGGGCAAGGTGAGAGTTATATAAATTTGTGTTCATTTTATTTATTGGGTCATTGGCATTGCAGTAAATATCGATGCCATACCGGAATAAGAAGATTAAATGGTATGGTATAGGATTTGTGCTATATAACTATAATTATAGTTCAGTTGTGAAGATGAGGGTGTTAGTTGGGTAGAGTGTGGCAAGTGTTAATATTTTTGTGCACAAGATATGCTCACTAAATTATATACTTATTCTTTTCTCATAATTGCAATATATTGTAGGTACGAGTATGTAAAACAAGATTAGCAAATTTACGAGATGACTACGATGCAGCAAAGGGATATGTAGAACGGAATAGTCTCGGATTAAATGATGATATCGAGAATGGACGAGGGAATGGTAGTAACTCTAGAGGGAAAGAACGTCTCTTATCTAATACAGATCAACTTCAATCCCAATCAGACACGTTAGCAAACGCCCGATCAATAATGGCAGAAACTGAAAGTGTTGCATTAGAAATAACAGAGGAGTTGGGTAGACATCGTGAAACTATTGGTAGTGCTCATGGACGTGTTAGACAGGTGACGGGAATGACAAATAGAGCACGAAGGATTGTACAAAGTATGAGTAGAAGGGAAGTGCAGCAGAAGTTGATTTTGTATGGTGTTGCTGGGGCTATTATTTTGGTCTTTTTGATGTTAGTTTATGGCATGTTTAAGTCATAGGAATGCTATTGTACAAGGGAATACTAAGGCAAAGTTTAGCAACATCACACACTTAATACTATCATAGATTGAAAAAGGGTATATTATTGGGGATTGTTAAGATTATCCCATTAAGGCCTAGGTAGCTGTTATATCTCCTCAAATGTCAGCTTCGAATAGCCCTTCCTTCTTTATTATACAGTCATGCCTCTTTATTTTGTCATGGTTGAGGCGTGGTTGAGGCAGAGGTTCATTATGTGCATTTCCTTGCTAAATTACCCTCGCTTTACTGCCACGAACCGAAACTGGTATCAATGTTTCTAAAACTACCCAAGAGAGAACTCTCATTCACTGAATCGTCCAATAATAGCGATGGTGTACCTGACCCTTGAGAGTTCCCACGCATTAATGAAGTAGGGGAACTTCCCTGGGAGCTAGCACGGACAAGTGAAGTAGAATTACACATCAATAGACCACCATTGCCAGTTAAAGTAATCCGTCTAACCTTCTTTTGTTTCTTTTGCTTCTCGTCTTCTACCCTCTTGCTTGCTTCGAGGATGAAATCGTGTATATCTCTTGACCTTTTAACATTCTTAATAAGGTCACTGTCTTGTTCTTCAAGGATCTTTTCCACATCTATATGATTAGCAGGACCTACGGTCGCCCGACGACTTGGGCTGATATCCATCTTTGTTAATGATGAGGTCAAAGCTTGATGAGTATTAGCCTTGACATATGATCGGTTGAGAGTACTACCACGCCTACTTTTGCCCGATCGACGAGGTGGAGTTGTTGGGTTCGGAAGTGAAGAAGACATAGGAGTGTGATTGTCTCCATCGTCACCATTCGGGTCTAGCTTGAGCAATTCATAAAAGTCCTCAAAGTATATGTTCTCCTTTTCACTTTTATAGTCCATGACATTATTGATCCACATCCTCTGCAGATCTGACTGAGAATCGGAGCCGTAGAAGGATGTGGCTTTTTTCACATCTTTAAGTGTAATGTATCCTTTCCTTTCCGTGTCAAGCCTATCAAATGCAAGCCTGATATTTCGATCATCTACATGACATTGTGATAGACATGCAGCGATGAACTCATGCCATCGAATGCACATGTCGGTATTTCGAACTTTGAGGCCTACAAAGATCTCCTTAATCTCTGCCTCGCTTAATTGATACTGATCTGATTTGTCAAGTAGAGCTTCCCTAAAGCAGTGGAGGGAGATCTCACCAGTACCATCTACATCAATCTTCTCAAATTCTTCCCTTAGTCCGGCAATCTGGTCCCTGGATACAGAATGAGGATAGGACTTGGTTAGAAATTGGTCATCGTAACACGAGAGTAAAGTGACACAAGATGTGCACAAATCGAACTTACGGTTGCAGAGTAAAGGATATTATCTCTCTTAGAAACGCTTGAGTCTTTCCTATCTCTTTGAATGATATAAGCTGGTTCAAAACATTGGGACTTAGATGAGATGATTCAGAATCATCTAACAAAGCAGCAGAACTATTTCTCTTCATAGTTTTCATCCAGGTATGATTTAGTAGTTCTGACGAGCTTGGCCGAGAAGCTGGATCGAGGACTAGCATACACTTGATGAAGTCTATGGCATCGTCACTTACATCCTTCCAGCAAGGATCGTCAAATGATACTTCACCGGAGAGTATTCTCTCTCGAACTTGTATCATTTCAGCTGGGCCTTCACCAAGGTCTCCACCAAAAGGAGTAAAACCAGATAGCAGAAGGTATGTTAAGACTCCCATGGACCATACATCACACTTAGTATCATAGCCATCGCCTGTGTCCTTATCCAAGATTACCTCAGGTGCCACCGAGTAAGGTGTTCCCACTTGATCGTGCTGAAGTTCCCCTTTGACAAAATGCTTACTCAAACCCTGTGAAGATAATAAGAAAGTTTACAATGAGAAGGGATGATCTGACAAAGCAAATTAGAAGCACATATCATTTGCAGCTTACAAAATCAATCAACTTGAGGGTATTATCAGTACCGTCCATGAATAGAAAGTTCTCTAACTTGAGGTCCCTGATAGCATAGAGGTTAGGTAGAATAGTTAGCATTTTGCTCACATCTTATGCACAGAAATCTCACTGGCTCCATATCATCTCTCCCACATGTCACACATACACAGTAACACAATACAATATCAATGCATGCACTTACCTGTGTATAATATCCTTGGAATGTAGATAAGATACAGCCAGTATAATCTGTTTCATAACCAAAGCACATCCCTCCTCATTATAACAATAGTTTGGTTGTTGATCCAACCTATCAAACAAGTCTCCACCCTCACATAACTCCTGTGTTAAGAATAATTCACTCTCCCCTTCAAATACTTCTTCTAAACATACCACATTTGGATGATCTAACTGACACATGATTTTAATCTCATCCAATAATGTATTTAATAACGTATCCTCATCTTCATTATCTTTGATTAATCCCAAATCTAACCGTTTGACGGCACGTTTAATACCCGTTTCTTTATGTGTAATTAATCGTACTTTGCCGGCCACACCCTCTCCTAATACATGTCCATCTCGTACTCCGTCATATACTGCCTCAATTGGCAAACCGAATAATGTTGATTCGATATGTACGCAACATCTGTTAGATGCGGGTCCTGTTGATTGTAAATAGTCCGCTACAATTGTACCTGATTTCTTTCTAATATGAGTACTACTACTACTCTTTGTTGGTGGTGGTGTAGATGCTTCTTTTATAGGGCCTAATGATTCTATTTCTTCTGATTCTCCGTGTTCAGATTCATTTGATATCCTTCTTGTCATTCCAGATTGCATTGAGACTTTATTCTGATCTATCGTCGTATCCTTAGCTATACATCCATGAAAGAGTTGTGTTAGTTCTTTTATATCATTCACATACATTCTACATACTATTACTAGGGCTGCTTACCTTCTCGACTACTACATTCAATAGCAGGCTTATTGCTCATGTCAACGATGACCGCTTGAGAAGCTCGACTTTGACATGCCCCCATTTTTAAACAGTGTATTGCAATGAGATCCTTAAACAACTGTTCAACTATATGGCATATGCATTCATGATATCGCCACCAACAATTAATGACTGCACTAGGTGTATTGTGATATCAAGGACAAAAAAGCAAGCAAATCAGGCTTTTTCATAATTTTTTACTTCACTTCAAGCTAGCAAAAAGCAGTTTGAAGACATTCAGTCGTAGGCCTGTAAACCGGCCCTTCGAGCTCAAGATATCCGAATGTGCCTATTCACGGGTATGTTTAAGGGTACAGAGGTACATTATGGGGCAGTTTAGCCGAATTGGGAGGTATAATTAACAACTAACTTGCAAAGAAAGAGATCATAGAAGATTTGGGATTTGGGATTACTTCATGTCTATCTCTAGTAAACATATACATGCTATAGTAGAAACATAGACTCATCATCATTATTCTTAATATGTGTAGACTTCCCACTCCCTGATAAATTGAGACTCTGATAGCAACCCTGCAACTGATATAGATACCGACCAAAAGGTATCACCGCTTGACCACCGCTTGACTATAGACTTTCCATACATAACTATCAGGTGTCCCCTTGCTTCTTCTTCCAATCTGGGACTTTACTATCAAGCCGACTCGTTAATACTTCTCGAGACCCCTCAAAATCCAACCCTTCATCGTGCAACTTTCTCCGCAAGCTGTCAAGAGAATGTCCGCTAATAGCTGGAGGCACCCAATCATCATCGGGAAGAAGATTTGTAGATACTGTCAGCAGCCTGTGGGACATTACATATGACTTGGCAAACAACACTTTCTTCCCATGTCTAGCAAAGAAGGCTTCCACCAAAGCGAGAAGAAGGTGAGGGCCATTCTTATATGCATGCATATAAGTATCAACAAAGTCAAAAGATGACGACTTGAGCATGGCTTCGGGTTCATTCAAGAAGTAATGTGCTGCCTTTTCCATCAAAAGGGGGCAGTTCATACGATGAGCAAATGTGAAGACATCAACAAAGTTCTCCCCATAATGAGATCTGACTTAACATACCAAGCCTCTGCCTCCATCTTGAGATCTTTGATGCCGTAACGATCTGCTATTTCTATGAAGACATCGGGGCGTTTTCTAAACTCGCTAGGAGGGATTGTACCTCCATAGACATACCTGATCATGTACCGAAAGATGCCGGGCTCGGCATTGTTAATAGGCACTGGACTGCTCTTGCTATAACCCTCACATAAAGCAGCAAGTAGTGGAGAGCATGCTTTTACCACTAACATATGGGCGTATATGGTAACAGAGGTATTGGCAGTATCATCATCGTGTCCTTCATCTTCCTGACCAAATAAAGCCTGAACATTTAAGCAGTTGAGCATTTCAATGTTCGCTCTCATATTGATAATTGCACGAACCTCTAATCTTAAATGCAATATCCGCTGTTTCACTATCTTCCAATAGATTAAGCATATTCTGATTAAACTTGTTCTTTGGAATGAGTGGGCTACGGAATTCATCAGGATACCCTTGATCTATCCACACTTCCACCACTAAGTGCTCACACCATCTCGGAGGACTTTGTTTTTAGGATTGATAATCATTTCATGGTCTAACTCAAGTGTAATGGACTGAGACCAAGTATCTGTACTGGGTTTTGACTCTAGTATTGTGATGTCATCTATATCCTTTACCCGGATTATACTTTTAGGAGTTGTCTTGATGGATAACCCTCCTTCTTTGTCCGTTTTGAGACAAAAGTCGGTTCCTGCGCTTCTTCCACAAAGCTTCAATGTTGTACTTTGGCAACGACCATTCTCAGACGGCTCCCTCAATTGCTTGACTTCTTCCGCGTAATTAGTAATCCATACCTCGTACATGTCCCACCCATAAGTTAATTCAGGTGGATTAGTAGACCGTTGAAACCAAGAACCATTATTACTGAAATCAACCACTGTTTTCCGACTGTATTGGATGCTCATCTTAATGATGGTGATGGTAACAGCACTGCAACTGATATGCAATAGTATTTGTGGTGTAATTTGCCTTGAGATGTTGATGCAGGCGGAAACAGGTTATTATTGTATTGTAGAACATGACTACCTTCTCATGATTGAAAAACTGACCAATAAACCCATACACCCAAGTATCCTCTTAAAAACTCTTGCCCAACCCCAAAACTCCTCAAAACCTTATACCACTGTCTAATAATCATCATTGATCTGCTCTTGTGTAAAACCATTGAACGGTTGACCTCTTTTTGGATGCTTCTTCCATTTAGTATTATGACATCTCTTACATAAGTAGAATATCTCTCCACCTTTTGCATCTTCTCCAAGAACAGCCACAGCACACTCTTCTCCGTGAATAATCTCAACAATTGCTAAATCTATTGGGACGGAATACTTGTCAACATCTCTGGGGTGGATATCGGGATCACTATCCTTTTCAAATGCCGGATAGCAAAGTTGACATTCCTTACAACAATTTATACAATATGCTGGAAAGGCACTAGAGACACGTGCGCCACCGACAGGTATACAAAAACCATCTTTCATAGTTTGACCTGCACAATGTTCCTCGTACTTATCCTTGTACATGTACTTCTTACAGCCCCGACAATATCCTTCTTCATTATGACCATCATCGTCTGATGAAATTTCACAGCAACCTCCGCACACATCGTTTGCATAATCGAATCCTCGTCGGGGTCCTACATTTTCACTTGACCGGTTGCAAACTTCACAACGATGGCCAGGACGACCACTCCAATCTCCACCTCTTCGGGGCATGATATGATACTATCGCCTATTCTACTACTCCTTGTTATGAGGGGAAAGCACATATGAAATTTAATCAGAACTTTCATAAATTTTCAATCTATGAAGTTTCATTATATAATACATCTTGTTTGTTGGAGGCTGGCGGCTGGCGGTGTGACGGTAGGTAGGTTGTACAATATACACGGCCGGTTGTATTAGTATAATTAAGTATTATTAATATAATAGAGTACATTAGTTGAATCATCGAGTGCATGTGGTATATGCGGCAGTGAGACGGCGGAGGTAAAAAAAGTGCACATCTTGTGAGTGAACAACAAAAAAATATGAATGATGGTTATTGATACAGTTTCCAAATGGTAGTAATAATATGAACATATCTAATAATAATACAACAACAGAAGCCGGCACCGACATATCACCGGGTATGAGCACGACCGATTGTTGTAAAAAGGTTAACAAGGGCGCATCAAAATCAAATGATAATGACGGTGTATGTGAGGTGATAGGGCAGTTACAATACATGAGCACAGACGATAATAATATATCAGTATGTGCCAATTGTGGCAAGGAAGGTGATAATGTGAACAATATATGCAACAAATGTAAGATGGTGAGGTATTGCAACGCCGCATGCAAAAAGAAACATCGATCAAAACATAAGAAACAATGTGAGAAACACATCAGAATTGCTGCTGAACAGTCCGCTAAGTTACATGATATAGAACTATTCAAACAACCACCGCCAGCAGAAGATTGTCCAATTTGTTTCCTCCTATTGCCAACACTGGACTCAGGAAGGATATACATGTCGTGTTGCGGAAAGGTTATATGCAGCGGATGTGCTTTTGCACCTATCTACGACAACCAAGGCAACAAAGTTGACATAGAAAAACAAAACGAGTGTGCATTTTGCAGAGTTGTGGCTCCTAAATCAAATAAAGTGTCAATAGAAAGGTTAACGAAAAGAATGGAGGCTGATGATGCAAATGCAATGCACGACATAGGAATGATGTATTATCAGGGTATTGACGGATTTCCACAGGATTATACAAAGGCATTAAAACTTTGGCATCGGGCAGTAGAGTTTGGTTATTCTGCAGCTTATAATAATATCGGTTATGCATATGATCATGGCCAAGGAGTAGAAGTTGACGAAGAGAAGGCGGTGTATTATTATGAGTTGGCAGCTATGGGAGGTGATGTACATGCAAGACACAATCTAGGTACTTTAGAAGATAATGAAGACAAGTTTGATAGAGCCCTAAAACACTATATGATTGCAGTAAGGGGTGGAGAAAGTAAATCATTGGACTATATCAAAGACATGTACACCAATGGAGATGCAACAAAAGAAGATTACACAAAAGCATTACAAGCTTATCAAGAATACTTGGGCGAAATCAGGAGTGACCAGAGGGACAAAGCAGCTGCATTCAGTGATGTATATCCTGTTGCGACTCACGAGAGTAATCGTTACTACTGACTGTTACGTTAATCCTATATAAAAAACATAATGCATATACCCTACGATAGTTAGATGTAAGCTCTTCAAGATGTGTGAAGGGTGCACATCATAGTACAATATTCAGATATCCACTCTTTCAATTGCCAGGCAAGGTGTTGAGAATTGGGCTACAAAGGTGTCCACGGCATCTATAGTGGTGACTCTACAGCTTCAGAAGAAAGTGAGGAAAGCTCATCGGAGTAATCAAAAGAGATGCACCTCATAACAATATTTACCGATAAGAGAAACTAAGTTACATAACACATGTCTTCAATATAGATTAGTTTACCATCATACCATTATCATACATTATTACATCACTAACTCTTTGTTGGCAATGTCCCACCAATACCAAATTCAAATTCAATCTGCTCCTTTGTAAATCCCGTGAATGGTTGACCTCTCTTTGGATGCTTCTTCCATTTATATTATTATGACATTTCTTGCATAGATAAACATCCTCGCCATCATATGCATCCTCACCTAATACAGCCACAACACTATCATATGAATAAATAATCTCAACAATTGCTGCATCTAATGGTACCTTATACTTCTCTACATCTTTGGGTGATATATTGGAGTTGTAATCATCCACAACATCACCATAACCGCATAGTTGACAATATTCTACACAATTCATACAGTAATGATCGAGGCTACTAACTGGTACGCAATTGGGACCACCCTTCATATACATGTACTTCTTACAACTTCGACAATGTCCTTCTTCATTATGACCATCATCGTCTGATGATATTTCACAACAACCTCCGCACACGGAATTTGCTAGTCGAATCCTCTTCTAGGCCCAACATTTTCACTTGATCGATTGCAAACTTCACATCGGTGGCCGGGTCGACCACTCCAATCTCCACCTCTTCGGGGCATGATATTATATACTACCGCCTTATTGTCTACTTTACTGTGGTACTAACTTTTCTCCGCCGCTATGGTATGGCAATTATGGCAATGCCATACATAGGGGGTGAGTCTCTATGGCGATACAACGATATCCTCGCTTTTCCGTTTGGGCTTTGGATGTGATGAAACTCAAGCTATCCTCCCGACTCCTTGCATTGATATTAAACCAATCGTTCCTCTCCACAGCTATATGCATATGCAATGAAGAGAGTTCCCATACTACTCGTTGGATCCATAATTGCAAAGCATTGCAATGCAAATAATATAGAAGAAAAGATACGGTATCCTCCAAAACGAAAAAGACAACTAATGAAGGGCAAACAAAGTGTTGATGATATCATTGGTAGTGCGGGTGTTATTGGTGAAGATGTATATAATAGAGATGTTAAGAAGCAGCAGAGAATAGACGATGTAGAAACACTACCTGTTTTAGATGGCGGAGATATGATGGAAACTTTTTTTGACGATGACTCTGTCGAGTATCTTGAAAGTTTTTCATATGTATATATTGATGATGATGACTACCGAGAAGGCTTTGACGAGGTCAGTTCAGGGTTAACATTTACTACATCAACTCCATTCTACCCTTCAAGACCTCCTAGCGGTGTTTGGGATGATGACACATATGATACCTTGCCTCCACTGGCTTGTGAGTTTTGTCCGAATGGTTTATCGGCAGATGTAGATTCTGATACGGAGCTACCCACAAATGATGGAGCTACATGTTCATCTTTATCAGCCCTGGCTGCAACATTAATTCAGTCTGAAAGTGTTTGTTTGAGTGCTCAACGTATGCAGGAGTTTTGCTGCCCCGATACATCAACGTTAGATAATTCGACTTCTTCTATCGTAGAAGACGAAGAGGAAGAAGAAGATACTTCTGCTGCTCAGACTGATGATTTATGCAGCTGTTCACCACGAACATATACAATCAAGCTATCATTAACTCAACTATGCAATGTCAATGACTTAAAAGACAATGTTGGTATAGAGAATACATTATGTATTGCCAATCGGCAAACGATAGAAGAAGTGGAGAATGAAGAAGGCATCATTCAAAAGATTAGACGTGATAACAATATGCCAAGCAAACATCAACTGCACAAGATGACCATTATTGGTATTCAGTTTGTTGAGTTTAGTTCAGAGGAGTTGACAGGGGACTTGATTGTTATCAATCAAAATGATCAATACTCAAATACAACTTTACATGATGGAGATACGGTTTCGTTCGATTCGATCAGTAACGAGTTGGATCCTACGCTACCTTTGGGAGAACAACTGTATCTAGTACCGGGTGGAGTACAAATTGCAATAAGAGGTATGTTAGAGGACAAGGATGGCTTAATAGAGGAGAAGATTATCAATCAGCATGTGACTTGGTCGTATACAAATGCTTGTGATGTTGAACCTATAGAAGCTGAGCAGAGTATCGGTTGGGTGACTGTCACTAGTGAACTTACACATGCATCGGAAGACTTTTGTCCAGTAGCATCTTCTTCTTCACCTGATAGTACCACATCCACAACGGAGGCTACTCCAACATTAACAACAACAGCTTCAACAACAACATCTGAGGTCCCAATATCGACCACTGAGATGCCTCCGATGACTACCGAGACTCCGGCGCCAGACTATAGCATGTCAATAATGGGCACAAAGAGCGGCAAAGCTGCTGCCAAAGCAAAGACCCATAAAGAAGGATCTGGTATGGCCAAGGCTCATAAACAAGAAAAGCATACTAGTAAAAGTTCCAAGTTGATACAGTCAAAATCGTCAAAATCTAAATCATCAAAAGTAGAGGGAGTGTATACAATGGAAATTATAGATGCCAAGGCAGAGAAGTACTCGGCAACACATGATGTGCATAGTAAACAGAGCAAAGTTGGATCATCAGTAGAAGAATCTTAGAGTAAATCTTTGGTGGATATATCCATTACGGCCGGACAAATGTGTCTATAGAATGGTAGTAATTGGATTGTGATATGAGTGGGTAGGGCTGTGTCAAGCCTTGCTTAGATTAGATTAGTAAATAGGCAGACAGATTTTATAGCTATTAGAGACTATTATGTTATGCTACAGTCGACTTCTACTCTTTGATATAGATGCACACAACCTTATAATCTCATGTTTCAATACTTTACCAGATGAGTTACGAGGCAAAGATTTCATATGAAACACTCTCCGAGGTTGTTTGAATCCTGCTAGTTGTTGTTTGGAACAGTATGCCCGTAACTTATGCTTCATTTGATCATCTTCTACCACCACATTTTCAGAAGCAGAAGCAGCAGAGCTTGACAGTACAACCGCCACACAGACAGCCTCGCCAAACTTGACATCGGGTAAAGCAAATACTGCACACTCCTCAATACCATCATACATACCAATCACACGTTCAACTTCCGTAGCCAGGACAGACTCGCCACCCGTCCGTATAACATCATTGGCACGTCCACAGAAGTATAACTTGTCTGTGATGGGATGAATATACCCTAGATCATTTGTTAGCATCCATTCATTCTCATTTTGTTGAGATTTTTTATTGCTTGATTGGTCACCTCGATTCCAATAGCCTGACATGGTATGCGTCCCGCATGTACCAATGATACCCATTTGTCCATTCGGTAGCTGTTTTCGAGTACTATTACTGGCGTTTGGTAATGCCACTTGTTCTGTATTGAAGATGCCAATCTCAATATGTGACGGAGGCAATCCAACACAAGTTGCACCATCCATCATCTCGTCGTTCACATCACTACCATCATTAACCTCCTTCCTCTCAAGCATATAATCGACACTTTTACCAGTACTACTAACACCATTCCAATAACCCAAATCTTCAAATGTAATTGAACTACCAGCTTCTGTACATGCGTATGTTTGTACAATTCGTGCTTTTGGGAATAGGTTTCGAATTGATTTGTATAGCTTACCAGAACCTATGGATTGTCCTCCTACTAGTATCAGTTTGATATTTGGATAGTTTGCTGGTATTGTTGGTTGATGAGAAGACAGTTTGTTGTGGTATTCTACTATGGAATGGAGCATGGCTGGTACTACAACCAATGTATTAGCTGATATGTTTGCTGATAGGTTCATTGTTGAATCCTTGGGTTGTATCGATTGCAATATATTTTGTGGTTGAAATCCCTTTCTCTCCTTCTTCACAGTACCATTAACACCTCTACAAACATCTTCATCATCTTGAGGTGGAAACACTAGCATACCACCAGCGAACATCACAGCCAAAACAGAACTTAATCCACCAACATGAAACCATGGAACAGTTGTTGCAATCATATATGTATCTTTATTATAATTGCATGGATATTGTGTTTTAGCTTGTGATTGAATATATAATGATTTATGGGAAAGACATACACCCTTGGCACCGTTTGGTGATGATGTACCGGAGGTGAAGAGTAGTATTGCAGTAGAGTTTGATATTTGTGTTGATTTGTTGTTGAGAGATTCGTGCTGTGTGGTTTGTTGACTGTTTGGAGTTGTTTGTTGCAAACTATCTGATACTACTGATACACTTGTACTTGTATAATACCTATCAGATAATGTTGGAATCTCCACAGCAACCGCATAGTGATGCTTTGTATTCATCAATTGTACAGCTTGTTTAGCTGTTTGTTCATATCCTTCACCGTACAATACTATAGTCACATGATGTGTACCATTTCTCTCGGCACTACTAGCAGAAGGACTTAATGCTTTCATAATCTCTTTGGGTGTCCATCGTGCATTAATCATTGCAGGTAATACCTTTGTAGAATCTTCTGATGTGGTGGTTGTTAAATTTATACATGCCAACATTGACAACAAAAGATCAGGCTCATTATTTGATAGATATCCAATTATCACATCTTTAACTTCAAAATCATTCAGTTTTATAGAACTGTTCTTATTCGTAGCATCATGTATATATGATTGCAGCTGAGTATGTATAGTAGAAACCAACCATCTTTCATGCTCATTGATAATTTCAAAACATTGTTTATATGTCAAGTTGTCATTATTATGTCGGCGGCGTTTGTTGGTTGGTACTGCCTGATGATGAAAGAGTATAGAATCATCTGAAGATGTATTGCAACGGCGTAGCTTTTGTGTTAGGGACGCCATATCTCAAGCCGCTCTGGCCTGTACGAGCTTCCAGAAACGAGAGCTGTAGGGAGGAGAGCCAGAAAAGTGCATTTTTGATTCAGTCGGCGATGAAACGGTTGGTATCCTAGCACCAACTTAATTTCACTCGACAGACAAGGCCCACTATCTATCTTGCCGCCGATATGGTATATGCGTCATCGCTACAGTCCTTACTATTCTGGAGATTAGCGCGAACCATTCAGCATCCCTGGCCGCAGGCCAGAGGGATGCTGAATGAGAGCGCGGGGATTTCATGGCGTCACTCGACCATCACTAATTGATAATTTGATGATGAAGCACTGCAATAAATATTAGAACCGATCTAAACTAAACCAATACTACAGATGAATATGTACAGAATTTAGAAGCTCGCTAGCTGCTGCATGATGTGAATACTTAAGTAGCCCCCGATAGAACGGTCATTTTTTGCTGGGGAGAAGAAGATGATGAGTTGGCAAACGACCTCTCTGATTCTGTAGTAGCAATTCACCACATGTACACTAATAAAGCAATAGGATATCGGTAGTAGTGTTGAAAGGATAATCTCACTCAGTACGCTTGGTTATTGCAAAATTGTACCCAGTTCACAGTGCTTCTGAAACGAACACATCTTGTGCGCAAAAAACATACAGGATAGATATAGGGTATTGCACAATTGAATACAAGATGATAATGATAAGAGCTATTGCCTTGGTACTGTTAGTATCTTCGGTGGAAGTTACATATTCATTCGTATCTCCTCTACTTACACAAAATACGAGGCATACTTCCTCCCGACAAAGTAGTACTGTAACACCGATAAGCGACGCGGAATTACTATCGGATCCAATGTTTATTGAACCACTAACAACACCTCAAGATGGTAAAAAGTCATCCGATGAACTCATTACCATTGCAAAACGTTTCTTAAAATCATCCAATGGATTAGGTGGTGATCCAGATATGCTAGCAGAATCATTCATCTTCGAAGGACCTGTAGTGGGTCCACTCAAGAAAGAAGAGTTTGTTAATGCAATAGGATCGGTCGACTTCACAACAGCCTTTCCAAATTGGACACCACAATTCTATGGGTTTTTCGTTGACCCACTAGAAGTAGAACAAAATCGTGTATGGTATACAGCTCGGGGAGAGGGAGTGAATACAGGTCCATTACTACCATTTGCACCAGTACCAACTAATAATAAGGTCATTAACCCACCACAGGTATGTAGTTTGACTATTAATCATAGTAGTGGATTAATCGAACGATATACAATTGGATATGTCACTGATAGGAATGTTGGTAATACTGGTGGATTAGGAGGGTTGTATGGTATATTGTACGCGTTAGGCAAGCCGCTGCCATTCCCTGAGGCTAATCCTTGGAGTAAGAGTTGGCAATATGCTTTCTTTCAGAAGCTTGGAGCAATGATTCAAAGATAAGGGTTAATTATGTATAGCAGTTTGAATATGGGGAACCTAGTAATCTAAATCAATATGAAACGAAAGTGAAAGAACAGTTTGTTTTTTATCTATACAACATAAACTAGTTCTCAGTTATAACTATCAATAGCTCTCCTCTTTAACAAACTTTTCTAGACAACAGGTTCACCTAGACAAAAAGTAGATATGAAGAATTGTATCCGCCCACGCATTACAAAGCATGTATCCGGTTATCACAAGTCTTCATAATCATCTATAACAATTGTAAATCCTTGATAATGTGCATTCATATCAAGTTTAAGCACTGCTCCTCAATCTTCTAGTAGCTTCTTCTTCGGGTGCAGCCTCTTCTTCGGGGGGGATGAGCACGGCATCGATGACATGGATGACACCATTACAAGCCGGAACGTCAGGGATGATAACAGTGGAATCATTGACCTTTACACCGTCGTCAAGATTAATCTCGACATCGGCTCCATTGACAGTTGTGACAGGTCCATTGACTAGGTCAGTACTTTCAACCTTGCCAGAAACGACATGGTAAGTGAGGATGCTTGTTAATGCGGGGATATCTTCTAATAGTCCCTCGACGGTTCCCTCGGGAAGTGCGGCAAAGGCAGCATCAGTTGGGGCAAACACAGTGAAGGGTCCATCGCTAGAGAGAGTACCTCCCAATTCAGCGGCAGTTACGGCAGCGACCAAGGTATTGAACGAGCCATTGGCTATGGCAACATCAACAATCGTTCCTAAATCACAAGCTGGTTCAGCAGGTTCTTCGGGTTTCGTAGCAGGCATCCCACTTCCCTTAGGGCCGGCCATTTTGCTAGCTGCCTTGACACTTTTTGAGCATGATTTGCCTACGATTGTCGGAGAAGAGAAGATGGTTTTTGTATGTGAGATGATAAGTATGTGATAATCGTATGAAACAAATACATAAACCAAATGAAATAACTCACCACTCTTGCCCGAGTATCCGCTCCTGCCGCTCTTTCCACTGTCAGTTCCACTCTTGCCGGATTTCCCAACATAGTCGCAGCCCTTGCTAGATTTTGAAATCTTCTCGGCCTTGGCATCCTGTTATAATGGTATTACATAAGATTAGATTGTGAGTCATGAATGAAATAGCCAGAGCAGATGAAATTGACACAGATTACTCACTGGCAGGTCCACTTCATTGAGGGCCTTGGCAACTTTAGCCTGCTTCTCCTTGAGTGTCTTGGTGCAGCTCTTCGTACTTTTTCCGCTCTTTGTTGAGCAAGATTTGGCAGACTTAGACTTGCCAGACTTGGAGAACATATCACCAGAAGATGGCTTGTCGGGCTCGGAAATCTCGGCATCTCCTCCATCATCACCTCCATCATCCATTGGTGGGAGAAGGACGGCATCGATAACATGGATAACACCATTACAAGCCGGAACATCAGCGATGATAACAGTGGAATCATTAACTCTAACACCACCATCATCATCTACGGAAATATCAACAGTAGCTCCATTGACAGTTGTGACAGGACCGGTGGATAGGTCACCACTTTCAACCTTGCCAGCAACGACATGATAAGTTAAGATAGAGACAAGTTGGTCCTTGTTCTCGGGTAAGAGAAGTGACTCGACAGTTCCAGCGGGGAGTGCGGCAAAGGCTTCGTCAGTGGGGGCTATGAGTAGTATGAGGAGGGAGCGATATGGTGTGAGTACATGTGACATGAACAAAAAGGTATCCATCTTCCAAACACATATCTCGTCTCACAAACACTTACCAAATACAGTGAAAGGTCCTGGACTCTGGAGAGTTTCAACCAAATCAGCGGCAGTTACAGCAGCAACAAGAGTACCGAATGATCCATTACCCACGGCAACATCAACAATAGTTCCTGTGCCATCCTCAGAAGGACAAGTGGATGCAGGCATTGACATCTCCTCCTCTGGTGCAGCCTCGGGTGTTGGTGGGAGGAGGACGGCATCAATAGCATGGATAATACCATTACTAGCAACTACATCAGGGATGACAACATTGGCACCATTGACGGTAATACCATCATCAGATACCACAACATCAACCTCGGCTCCGTTAACGGTTGGTACAGAACCTGTAACGAGGGCATCACTGGGTAGATCGGTAGCAACCACGTGGTATGTAAGGATACTTGTGAGCTGATCGACGTTCTCGGGTAAGAGGAGTGAATCGACAGTTCCCTCGGGGAGTGCGGCGAAGGCTTCATTAGTTGGGGCTGTGAATTGCATTTAACATAGGATAAAATGTGAGTTGAGTAAGATTAAACACAAAAAGAAATGTTCCCAGCAACATCAAAACAAAACTTACCAAATACAGTGAAGGGTCCATCACCGCTCAAGGTATCAACCAATCCAGCAGCAGTCACAGCAGCAACCAAGGTACTAAAGTCTTCATTACCCGCGGCAATTTCAACAATATTCTTGGGTGGACAACATGTGTTCTCAGCCAATAAGACAACACTACATTGTGGATCATCTGCTGCCAATCCTGCAGCGAAGGTACTAGCCTGTTCACATGTCTCGCCACCAGGAACTGGTAATACAGCTGCAGGATCGTCTAATCCACCGGGACAGAAGGAACATTCTTCGGGTGCAGACTCGGGTGTTGGGGGGATGAGCACGGCATCGATGACATGGATGACACCATTACAAGCCTGAACATCAGGGATGATAACGTTGGAATCATTAACTTTCACACCATCATCAAGATTAATCTCGACATCGGCTCCATTGACAGTTGTTACGGGTCCGTTGACTAGGTCAGTACTTTCAACCTTGCCAGGAACGACATGGTAAGTGAGGATGCTTGTTAATGCGGGGATATCTTCTAGGAGGCCCTCGACGGTTCCCTCGGGAAGTGCAGCGAAGGCAGCGTCAGTGGGGGCTGTGTGTGTGTGTGTGATGGTCGAAGGAGGGGAGGATGACAAAATGAAATGAGAGAACAGATCGAATATGATATGATCATATATCCCCAACAGCCATCAAAACTACTTACCAAAAACAGTAAAAGGTCCATCACCAGAAAGAGTTTCAACTAAATCAGCAGCAGTCACAGCAGCAACTAATGTACCGAATGATCCATTACCCACGGCAACATCAACAATTGTACCCAAATCACATTCTTCGTCATCCTGTAAGTGACGCTTGATATCTAACTGTTCAAATCCGGCCCTTAATGCAGCTAAGGATGAATCAACACCACTCTTATGTAATGAGTTAGTTCTCTTACGTTCAACATTCTTGGCGGATGTAGTGCCGCTTAGGATTGCTAATGCTGCTAATCCAATAACTCTCATGATCTATTGCAATTTGTGTTGTGTTTCTAAATTATGGAATTATGGAGCCTTCTGCTTTTTATGATGATGATTGCAAATCAACAAGGAGGCGAATGATGGTTATCGTTCACAACAATCTACTATCTCCGTCCAATGAAGGCCACTGTCAAATCAATTGAGCTAGATAGTAGGCAGTGTTTAGAGAGGCTCAACCTATGGGCTCCTCTCTATTGTCTAACTTTCTGTAGTATTGACGAATCAATCGGTGTAATTGTGGAGCCTCTTTCACTTTTTTGGCGTCCAATGGGCGGCGGAATGAAAGCCGATTGACGTCCATCATTCTCGATAGAGTGCCGATGTGATGTATTATCGGCGACCATTTTGTCCGTTCAGAAAAAAGATATCCGACTCACTAACGGCCTTTTGGGTATCCTAGGAGGAGGCCGTAGAGCAACAATTGTACATACTAGCTCTCAGTGATAGACTGCAATCAAGTAGAAGGCTGTCTGGTAAGTTATTCATATCCTAAAACAATTAGAGACGACGAATATGAAGATAGTTATGTATACATAGTAGTTTTTCTTGTGCTTTGGATACGAGGATACCAATGAGCAGTGATCATATCCCACACTCTGATGACGATGAGTCAAACATTAGAATCCTATCAATATTGACATCTAAATATCGAATACACTTAACTTAACATTAAGATCTACGTTTGCTTAAACTTGTACCACATATCTCTTCGTCACTTCTTCGACAACCACTGCCGCCGTCTATTGACCCCTCAAGTGTCTAGTCGGCATAGAATGTGCCTGCTTGTGCATTGCCTTACTACCAAGCTTCTTCGTGGTCTTTGCACTGCTTCCTTTACTACTCTTGGCAAATAAAGTCTTCGAGCTTTTTGCACTACTGGGCATATTCATTTTTGTTGCTTTTGCATCGACCACGACTTCTCCTTTTCCTGATTTGCTGCTGGAACCGTTATCTCCTCCCTTCTTGGTCGCTTTGGCATCAACCTTCTTGGTTGTGGTATCGTCATTCATCTTCTCGCTCTTTCCCTTCTTCTCTGGCATCGATTTATCAGGAATGGACAATCCTTTCGAGCTCTTTTTGCCCTTGCTACTCATGTTCTTTGGTGTTGGTATGCTCATATCAGCTCCCTTTTTAGCCGTTTTCGTCTTGAACGTTTTACTGCTAGTCTCCTTCTTCATTTTTTCGGCCTTGGCGTCGGCGACTAAGTGAACAATATCACAGGTATATCCAAGAATAAGAGAGGAGGGTTAGTATTTGCTTGCAAAAGTGCACAACCATATCATAACTTCTGCTTACCTAACATCTCGTGTCCTGTTTCCTTATGTTTCTTGGCACTCTTTGAGAATGCATTGTCCTGAGATTTCGAGGCCACCTTTCCAGATTTCATTGACTTTGTTCCGGATTTGCCAGATTTTCCAGCAGTTTGTGTCTCGGTGGTTGCACTCTCAATAGCAGGACACTCTGGGAACTCACAGTCTACACCTTCACGGCTCAATGCTGTTCCATCTGGACAGATTTTGACATCTAATGTACAAGCAACTGCTAATTCTGGTGGAGTATCAGGCTCGATCTCTTCTACAGGATACTCCTCTTGGTCTTCTTCTTCTCCGGATTCATCTTCTGGACACTCGGGGAATTCACAGTCAGGTCCTCCACGACCAACTGTACTACCATCGGGACATACAAAGAGCTCCATTGTACAAGCAACAGGTGGAGCTTCTTCTGACTCGTCAGTATCGGGCTCGTCGGGGGCAATGGTAGTAGTGGTCTCCTCAACATCTGGAATGACAGGCCCGAGCTCCTCTTCACCTTCTACATCAAGGATGGGAGCCTCTGTCGTCGTGGTGGTAGTGGTTTCATCCTCGACCATATCCTCAACGCCAGCAGCGTGTTCTGTAGTAGTGGGTGGAGCCCCAGTGGTCTCACCCTCGAGTGCAGCAGACTTGTAATCATATCCACTACCAGGTTCACCCAATCCAGTGATTAGAGTATCTGGATGTTCAGACAGGATGGTATCATATAAGTCTCCACTACTAACGACTGCATTCATCATTTCCTCGAATGTAGCGATATCTTCAGCGGGCATATCACCGGGTAGGATAGTAACTTCAAAGTTTAAACATGTAACACCTGGGGGTGGAGTGTATGATGTTTCAGGGCAAGCTGTTGGAGCGGGGCGGCAGGATATATGGTTAGAGATATGGATATGCTTTTATAAAACAAGGAACAAGGTACCAAAGAAGACTTACCAATATCAGTAACCTGAAGAGGATCCAAACTCTGTAAGAAACGCTCTAACCTTCTTCCAAACACATTTAATTCCAAAGTCTTCTTCTTCTTCTTTCCAAACATTTGTCCAAAAATCTCATTCGATACACTACCAATCCCATCAATGAATTGAATTAATATATCATTATTGTTGGTATTATCCATAACATCTTGAGCTCTATAGAAGTCAGGTTCGTTGGTACCGTCATAGGATGATATATCCCATGCACTACCCGATACGTTAATTACAATAGCTTCATCATTTACTCCTCCATCATCTTCTTCCGGTACTGGTAAAGTAGCAGGAAAAACCTCTCCCTCATTCTCCTCAAAATTAAATCCTTTACCAGGATCACCCAAACCACTAATATTCGTCTCCTCCTCATCACTCTCGGCCAAGACAAAATCATATAAATATCCATCATCTATAGCTGAATTAATTAAATTTTCAAATGTAGTAGCATCCGTCATTGACATTGTTCCTGCATCAATTTTCACGTGAAAGTTTAAACACTTATCTTCTCCTCCAGTTGGAACTGGATAGGATAGTGTTGATGGACATGGAATGTTTGTTACTTCTACTGGTTCCATTGATTGCAACTTTCTATTATTACTGATAAGCTTCCTCCCTCCATTATTATAATTGTAAATATCACCCGGTAATCCCATACTTCTCTTCTGCCCATTACCATTATACATTTCACTAAAAACAACATTGGCCATATCACCGAAACCATTTACAAAATCTAGTAATATACCATTATTGTTGGTATTATCATTTACTTGTTGTGCATTAAAGAATGTTGCCTCGCCTGTGGAGTAATAGTCATCTATGGCGACGGGTGATTTGTCATAGGCAACGCCCGGGACGTTGAATTCGATTGTTGCTTTAATTTCACCATTTTGGAATGATATTATTGGTGCTCGTTCTTCTTGAGCTGTTGTTGATGCTGCAGTGAGTAACGTCGTTATGACGACGATTGGTTTGATTAACATTATATATCTATGTCTATGTGATAGTATTTTTAGTTTGCAATAGGTACGAGCAATCTATGTCAGATTGACTACTTTATCTTATGTTTTGCGCAACTAATGTGCTTTGCAGCCTTCAAGTTTATCAGAGACGAGCCTATTAAATAAGAGATCGCCATTCTATTATCGAGAAAGAGGAGAGAAGCCCAAATCGTACGTGGGGGAGTTTTTGTTTTGAAGGATACCTATTAAAGGGTATCCTTTTCTTTTATGAGAGTCTAGAGATAGAGAGAGGAAGTATTTCACTCGGATGGCGATCATTGTTTGATGGCAGCCGCCATACACTCTATATCATGCACAACAAAGACGTAGTTCATGCTAGTCTATCTCCTATCTACTCGTCCGGTGAGGAGAGGAGGGAAGTTTATCCTGCTACGAAAGAAGAGATATAGAAATAAATTATTGCAACAGCCCACGGACAAAAAATGACTCGAGAGACAAAACAATTCACGAATCTTGATGTGTGATGATGATAATACGATCAATTTCCATGGCGGCGGAATGCATCTATGCATAAATAATAATATTGATTATATAACACCTATCATCAAGCAAATATGAAGTCATCCATCTCTACTCTCTTATTATCAACTCTCCTCTCCCCTACGACATTTGCAATTGAGCATAGTCTACGACACAATAACAATAAGCATATCAATCGACAGCTACAAGGTGAATGTGAGGGTAGCAATCCATCATTATGCGGTTGTTCCTCAGTACTACAGGCCGATTATCGTGGTAACATTAATCAAACTGTAGAAGGAGTAGTTTGTCAGGCATGGGATAGCCAGGACCCTCATTCTCATTCAAGGACACCTGCTAATTATCCTAATAAAGGCCTTGAAGGGGAAGGGAATAACTACTGTCGTAATCCTGACAATGAACCGAACGGGGCATGGTGCTATACCACCGGTAGTAAGAGGTGAGATATATAGTCTTGGATTCTGTGCATATGATATGTCACTTAATTATATTTTGCTCACATCTTGTGTGTCATATCTATTAAGATGGGATTATTGCAATGTACCTACATGTCAACCCCTAACGACTACCGAGGCAACTGTAACAACATCTCAAACTACCACAGAGGCAACCACCACTGCAACTGAGCAAACCACATCTCAAGCAACAACTTCCACTACATCCAATTCCTCACCAACAACATGCTCTACACCCGAGCTAACCAATCTACTAGAACTAACATCTGATCTACGTGCTGTATATCAAAGTACAAACTTACCAACAATCGATGGAACGTCATCAAATGGTAGTCTATCATGGGAAGAAGGAGAGGAGACATGTACAACTCTCCTCTCGAAGAAGAAAGTATTGCTAGTTGGAATTGATGGATTACGTGCCGATGTTGTGGGCATGACACCCTTACCAAATATCCGTCGATTACAAAGTATGGGTACCTATTCATTCTGGGCAGATGTTCAATCGTCTGCGTCTGCTGTGTCAGGACCGGGCTGGGCAAGTATGTTTACAGGAGTTGAACCAAGTAAGCATTTAGTTAGTGGAAATGGAGATTTGGGTGACAGAGCATACCCTACCGTGTTCAAGACTGTTAAGGATACTTTTGGTTTGAAGATTGCCGCCTCTGTTAGCTGGCACCCGTTAGTTAATGAATTGATTGAGACAGATGGTACTGCATTAGATATAACATTCGAAGCTGGTAGTGATTGTGAAATGGCAGCCACGGCTGAGAACTGGATTCGAAGTGAGAATTATGACTTTGTATTCGTCGACTTTGATGGCCCTGATTCGGCTGGACATTCGACAGGATTTGATGGATATGCCGAGACATATCAAAAGCGTGTTATTTTTGTCGACAAGTTGATTGGTAACTTGCTTGATGCTGTACTCGAAACCAGTTCTGGTGAGGAATGGCTTATTGTATTGACATCAGATCACGGCGGAGAAGGTACATCTCACTCAGCATATGACAAGTACAATCGTAAGATACCCTTCATTGTGGCAAGCAATAGTCCAAGGGTAGATGTCGGATTCATGCCAATTGATGATCCAGGAAGTCAAATGGATGTTCTACCCACAATCATGCACTTTCTGGGAGGATCAAGTGCTGTTCCAGAAGGATTAGATGGTCAAGTGTTTGGCTTCAAGGATTATACTCGTACGACACCTCCATCAACGACTGATACAAGTACTTGTGGAACCGATTCCGCATTACAGGCAGATTATCGTGGAACAGTTAATGTTACGGCCAATGGTGTGGCTTGTCAAGCGTGGGATATCCAAGAGCCTCATTCTCATTCGTTGACTCCTTGCAATTATCCTGACGCCGGCCTTGAGTCAAACTACTGCCGCAACCCTGACGGAGAACCAAATGGTGTATGGTGCTACACTAATGACCCCAACAAGAGATGGGATTATTGTAATGTACCTAGTTGTTGAGCTAAGACGACGACTTATGTTAGGATACCTGAAGATACGTTAAGAGAGAAGCTTACCTTGCATAGGTACAGTAAGATAGTAAATCTATTAGTCGTATGCAATCATCTCAATGTTACTACGTCAATATCTAAATTTAACATTCACCTTAAGCTACTTATCTAAACAACAACATATTTTTATATACCTGACATGTCAAACACTTTATCCCTCTACTCAATCTACTGACTCTCAAAAGTTTGAGGTTGGCAGCGAGACGAAGATGGCGATAATTATTAAGCCCACTAAAGATGATGACAGCACAATAATGTCTATTCCTGGTTGATCAATGAGCGCTTTGAGAAATGCTAAAAAGAGAGCTTCTAAATTCCCTTGGCCCTGAAGATGACGCCCGTGTTTGTTGTTAATGTTGTCCATGACCGCTTTAAACATATCATTCATATCAGTATCAGTATACAACGAATCAAGCATATCCTTCACATTATCAATTGATTCCATGATATGATCTACTTTCTCTTTTGTTACTACTAGCATACGATCATCTACGGCATCAACACCGTCCTCGGGATGCATATTTGCAATAGTATTCATAATCTTATCCATCATCTCTTTCTTCGTCTGCTCGTGATCAGAGATGGTAGATAATCCACGAACTCCTCTGATATTAGATACTATGCGTTGAGCATTAACTAATTGTGGAATGGTGATAATGCTGACAACAAATAGGGCCGTAGCTGAGATGATGAAATTGATCTTCATGATATATCTCGTGGATATGTCTTTTGAAATGATATTATGATAAAGTACTATCTTTTTAGGGAGAGATACTGATTGATGATTGATTTGTAGGAGCTATGTTCATTGCAATACAATTTTAAATATAGACAACATATCGAATATTGCAAAAGAGACATATAATCATCCAACGCTAAGCTCGAATGATCGATGGCATCAAGTTGAATTCAACCGCGAACCCATCATTTTTGCATCGAGGTATCTTCTGCAAAAAGTATCCTCCCCATCAACAAATTTGTCCAACATGACGATAATGGCATTGCCATGGCTGAACGGAAGTTAGACTAGCAATTACGATTAGTTGAGAGATGTCATCACATAAGCTCTCTTTCGTATGTAATGGTCGGCGAGTAGGCCATTCTTAGTAATCCGTTGATAGTTAGCTAGTGATTGTGTAGGCTATTGTATATAGTAAATCTCCTCTCTCTTTTGGTTTGATATCGATTACTCTAGGCTTATCATTACGACTACTACGGCTTTGATCTTATTGCTCTGAAGATAGCTTGCAAATATTAATTGTTTGTTCTATATTGAGTTGCAAATCAATATTCAATATCGATAGTATATCAAGAGTTAGTATTGCAAATAGAATTATAAAAGTATCATGAGAGTGCCAACAATAGCGATACTTGCCATCTCAAAGCTCTCCACTGTAGTCGCTGAACAACACGACAGAGTAGAGTTTACTCCACACCGCAAACGATCACAGGGTAATGAGCGTAAATCACTACAACAACAGCAGCAGCGTATATTACAAGAACGAGCTACCGATGAGGAATGGGCAGAATGGTTAGGAGTATCAGAGACAAAGCAGGTAGAAGAAGATGAAGGATCAATGTCAATGCCAGAAGAGGAGGAGAAGCCAATCACTAGCATCTTGGATACATTGACAAATAATGGTTTGCCATTACAAGAGGAAGAGAAGGAACAAATTACTAGCATCTTGGATACCTTAACAAACAATGGTTTACCATTAGAACCAGGTCCAGTCATCGAGCCACCAGTTGCATGTACTTTAGAACTATTCGTATGTCCCGATGGATCAACTGTAGGACGACAAGGTCCAGACTGTGAATTCCCCGAATGTCCTACATCAACTACACCATCTGAACAGGTAGATGGACAATGTAGCTGTTCACCACTTGAATATAACTTTATATTGAATTTAGATTCAAGTTGTGATACAGATGAATTAGATGGCAATGATGGTATTGGATTGACTTTTTGTTTCTTGGGTGTTACATCGAACTTAAGTCCGAATGATGGTACGGTACGATTGGATGACAATCGTGATGAGGATGTACGTCGTTTGGGTAGTACCAATAAGAAGAACGACCAACAACAACGAGGATTGTCAACAATTACCAAACAACAAAAGATTATATTCGAAGATACCGGTACGCCATTAACACAAGTGGAACAACAACAGATGCGTTTCCTAGCCGAGGAAATTGAGATTATATCCATCCAATTTTTAGAATTTGATACCTCTGGTGAACTTATTGTTATTAATCAAGATGATTCCTATTCGAATGTTACATTACAAAATGGTAGTGAAGTTACATTTAAGAGTATATCAAATAATTTAGATTCAAGTTTGTCGATTGAAGATCAATTGGATTTCTTACCGGGTGGTGTACAGGTTACGTTGAGAGGACGTGTTACCGATGATGTTACAGGTGATAGTCGTATTGTTAGTAATCGTATTACATGGAGTTATACCAATGCTTGTGATGTTGAGCCGTTGGATAGTGATGAGAGTATTGGATGGATTACTACCGTGAGTTTTATATCTATGTGTTTGACTTGACTTGATATATGCTACTTGACCCTGCTTCTTTACTGATGTACACACTTTTCCACCCCATACCATCACTACAGGGCGAGCTTACACCGGCATCACCCGACTTTTGTCCGGCAGTGATTCCCCCTCCCGAGACAACAGAGGCTCCACCCACTACTACAGAGGAACCAAACTGTGATTTAGGAACGATTGTTGATGTTGCCGTGGGTAATGGATCATTCGGTACTCTTGTGGCTGCCGTAACTGCTGCTGGATTGGTTGATACCCTCTCTAGCGATGGACCCTTCACTGTGTTTACCCCAACAGATGATGCCTTTGCCGCACTTCCCGAGGGAACCGTCGAGGGACTATTAGAAGATATCCCCGCATTAACAAGCATCCTCACTTACCATGTCGTTGCTGGCAAGGTTGAAAGTACTGACCTAGTCAATGGCCCTGTCACAACTGTCAACGGAGCAGATGTCGAGATTAATCTTGACGACGGTGTGAAAGTAAATGATTCCACTGTCATCATTCCCGATGTTCAGGCATGTAATGGTGTTATCCATGTCATCGATGCCGTGCTCATCCCCCCCGAAGAAGAGGCTCCTCCAGCCACTACAGAAGCAATGTTTAGTAAATCATCCAAGAGTAAGAGCGGGAAGGCTAAAACGAAGAAGCCCCATCCAATGGCCAAGACTGAGAAGCAAAGTGATGCAATGGCCAAGGTTTCAACGAAAGGAGATGTCGACTCGAAGAGCGGCAAAGCTAAGGTTGATAAAGATGCCAAGGTAAGATCATTCAGTTGTGGAACATGAGTTGTATTGTGTATATGGTTTTGTTTCGTACTATTACTAACCCCCCTTGACCCCTCTCTTCTGGATTATACTTACCACCATACTACAGGCAAACAAGGGATGTGGCACCACTAAATCTGGCAAGGGCGGCAAATCAGGCTGTGGCAAGTCAGGAAAGTCTGGTTCTCATTCCATGCCATATACCAGTAAGGCGACGAGACTGTTCCACAAGGCAAACAAGATGAGTTTGAGTATGCCGTGATGAGGTGTATATGGATACTCATATTGAGGCAATTGTAAAGAAGTAAGAGACGGGAAAAGGGGGTGCTGTATACTCCCTATTTTAACATCTTGATAGGCATATATATTCATGATTTGTAGAGCATGAACCTATCAGAAAAGATGACTATTCGTATTTGGAAGTACGGTTTTTATATATTAGCTTATTTGTATTCGTGTGTGTGGCCTCTTTAGGTATGAAAGTAGGCAAGTTAAAGTTATTCTAAAAGATTGTTATCATAGACATCAGTAACTACTTCCATCTAGAACGTTTATAAAGTCTATATTAGTCTACTCATCTATTCCTCGTCACTGTCATCATCATTATCATAAATTGGAATCACACTACCATCCGGCCCTAATCTTCTTTTTATATGGTGACCTTGAACTTCTTCTTCTTCAGCAGGATCGATATATTGTAAAATTAATTCCTGCACTGGTTCAGGAATTCCAATACGAAATGCATCACGATTTGAAGTGTCATCACCTGCTTGTTCCATCTGCCCCTTCCAAAAAGCTAGTTCAATTAATACCGTTGTCTCTTTAATTTCATAGCGTTTGATCAATCTATTGACTTTGCCCACCTTTCTTAGGGCTTCATTCCATCTTCCACCAGTAATCAATACCTCTGTAGGATTTTCTATGCCAAATAAGTTGCAAATCCAATGTTGTTGTTTTGTAATACATTGTATACCAGGAAGTTCATTAATAGCATTTGCAATGTTGTATCCAGCCTTAATGATGTATTGTAACCGAGGAAAGATAATACTGATCCTGTCTAATGACTCACAATTACGAAATGCATTCTTCCCGACCCTCTTGAGATTACACCCGTTACTAAATGTGACCTCCTTCAAATTCTTACAATCTTTAAATGCCTTTTCACCAACCTTTCCAAGGCTAGAAGGAAAATTGATCGTCTCCAATGAGGTACACCGGCTAAAAGATGCTTTTCCTACCCCTTGTAGTCCTTCATTAAAGAGGACTTCTTTCAAATCTTCACACCGACTAAATGCTTCATTATCAATCATATTGACCTTATTGAAAACCACCTTTCTCAACTTTGCACATTCATAAAAGGCCCTCTCCCCGAGATAGTTCACAGAAGAGGGCATTATAATACTCAACAATGATTTGCATCCCTTAAATGCCTCATCTCCAATCCTCAACAGTCCATCATTAAACACAACCTCCTTCAAGACACTGCAGTTATGGACTCGCGATGTTGATGAATGGTCAAATGCATTAGCCCCAATATATCGAATTGTGGATGGAAACTTGATGCTTTCCAATGAAACACATCCTTTAAATACACAGTCATCAACCTTCTTTAATCCCTCATTCAGTACAATCTTCTTTAAACTACTGCAGTCATAAAAGGCGCTCTCACCAATACGTCTCACAGTAGAAGGGAATTCGATACTCTTTAATGATTTGCAATTCACAAATGCATCTGAACCGATCACTTCTAGGCCATCATTCAATTCAACTTTCTTCAAACCGCAGTCACGGAAGGCATCTTCACAAACTTCAACAAGTGTAGATGGGAATGTTATCTTTTGCAATGATTCGCAACCCTCAAACATTCCATCCCCGATATTCCTAAGGCCTTCATTTAATATTACCATCTCTAATTTTTCATTGTCTTTGAATGTACTATCATCCATCCAAGCCGTTTCAATAATATCAGAATGAAACCTTGCATACATGACATCTTCTGGAACATATTCCTCTCCTTTGGCATGCTTGGGTGTATACTCAAATACAAGCTCATCTGGTGGCAAATCTTCATTGTCATTATTATTTGATCTATTAATAATATTACTCTTATCTCTGACATAAACGATTGCACTTATGGCAAATAGTAATGAACACAAAGCTGTAAATCCATTATATAGCTCTTCATTCAGTGCTGAGAAAGTAATCAACATGATAATAACTCGTTTTGCAATTAGATATAAACTAAGAACAAAGGTTAACGTTTTCACCTGATCATTAAAACTATCAGGGGACAGAGGATCAGGCTGCTTCTTCTCTGGGAACTTCTTCTTGACTGCTTTCACCTTCTTGAACCGAATGGGAAGATCTTCCTCGGAACTTGAATCCTCCATTTTGTTAATTAATCCACAGCCAAAATATTCACCTCCTCTCCATATTATGGTACCCATACTATTTGCAAATTATATGCCCCCGGACTCCTGGGCGGAGGATACCTCTCAAATAAGTGAACTATTGTAAATTGTAACATGCGGTACGGCATTTGTCGGCAATAAAGTGATTGAGGTCACTCTAAACTCAAATCTGATTAACTCACGCACGATGATGTTAGAAGCAGCCCGATACGATAGCAATCAGGCGACAGCCAATCAGCACATACATCAACTTAATCATAAACTTGTTATTGCAATCAATATTCGATCAATATGCTTATGAAACTCCCCCTCTCCAGTGGCTCACCCTTTCGTCTTCTCTATCGTTCGTCTCCCCTTGTCCATTTGGTGCAGTAGGCGGCAACCAACAACCTCCCAACGATGGTATACATCAACAACACAGCGGTAACATTCGTCGACGACGTCTAACTCCTTTATCTGATAGTCCTGACACAAAGCAAAAGTTAGAAGCAATCATTAGCAATCGTCGGCGTTCATTGCAAAGCGGTGTTTCGACGTCGACATGTGTATCGGAGACGATGTATGATGGCATCATTGATGATATCCGTGACATTAGCAATGCATTCCCTGATGATGTTTCTCGTGCCCAGTAAGTGTGTGATGTTTATGTGTACCTTGTTATGACCATATGAAATGAACATAAGATGTGAGCATATGATATGAGCATATGATTGATATGATTATATGATATGAGCATATGATATGAACATTGAAATGAACATATGATATGGACATATGATATGAAAATATGATATGAGTATATGATATGAGCATAGATATGAGCATATGATATGAGTATATTATTCGTCATTACTTACATTTACATCTACTCTTTCATACCACTTAATTCAAAGTTTCTTGGGAGGGATAGTCCGTTTGGCAGCTCATGATTTTATGGACTATGATATCAACAATGCTACCAATCCGATGGGGATGGATGGTTGTATCGACTTTGACCATCCTACTAATGCTGGCTTACCGGACATTTGGTGTGATGACTGTGATCTAACTGCCATCTACAATGCAGGGTATGCCAGTTCAATGTCAATAGCCGATTTTTGGGTAGCATCGGCTAATGCAGTCATCCTCATTACATCGGGAGAAGCACTCGATTTGAAGGATACTTTTGCCTTTGGCAGAACTACAGCCGACACATGTGGCGACTCTGCTACTCGGCTGCCTGAGGATAGCAGTTGTAACTTTGTAGAAGATGTCTTCTTGAATAGGATGAATATGACATGGACTAATGCCGTTGCACTGCTAGGAGCTCATACTCTTGGTCGAGGAAGCATCAACTTTAGTGGTCACGATGGTATCTGGGTAGATACAATTGAGGAGTCACTTGTCTTTGACAAGCGATACTATGAAGAGATATTCAGGCGTGCATGGGTACCACCTTAGATGATAACGGCGTACCTCAGGACTTTACATGGGGAAACCGCAACGGTCCAGGAGGCAACGGAAGCCCTCGCTTCATGCTCAATACAGACTTGTGCTTGGCATTTGATATTGATGTTGCCAGATCACCAGATAATGCTATATTCCCTTGCTGCACAAGAAATGACCTCATCGGTAACAACGGTAATGCATGTGAGAATAGGGTTGATGGTTTTGATACCACAGGCCTGACAAACCACACCTGCAATCCTTATCTTCCTGACGACCCACGGATCGAAGCTGCTAATGCAGTAAATCTCTTTTCTGATCCTAGAACTAGACGAGATGGAAGTCAAGGCTTCTCAAATGACAATACTCCATTCTTTGAAGCGTTTCGTGAAGCTTGGAGGATAGCCACTACGAATGGAATGTCTGGTCTGAAACCATTGACACAAACTTGTGATACTTCTCCGCCATCAGAAACGCCCACTGCTGCTCCTCAACTTCCAACCTCTTCTCCGAGCTCATCGGATCCAACATTGACACCTACAGATGAGCCTACACTTCACGTGAGTTGCTGTTTGAGTTTTGTGTTTACACTGATACCTTCTTCGTCTTACTCAACATATTGTACTTCTTCTATCTCAGCCGACTACGGATGAACCATCTCGGTCTCCTTCCAAGAACCCAAGCAAAACGCCATCTGTATCCCTGTCTAAGTCTCCAAGTGCCCAGCCTATCACTGCTGAACCAACAACCGACTTCCCAAGCGTATCTCCCTCACATAGACCGTCAAAGTCTCCAAGTACCCAGCCGGTCACTGCCCATCCTACCTCTGCAAGCCCCACCTCAAGTCCAAGCTTTGTAACTTCCAGTCCTACGGCATCCTGCATTGATGCGGTGCCGTTGTTCACAGATAGCAGAGGTAGGGATCGAGACTGTAAATGGGTTGTTGATAACAATCGTTGTAACAGATTTGCTCATCACTGCCGATTGTCGTGTGGCGAATGTGACTGCTTATTGGATAATCGAGTTTGTGAAGCTGATAGAGATTGTTGTTCAAATGTATGTCTCTTAGGACAATGTAGTTGTTTACGCGGTAGAGAAAGTTGTACATCTAATGAACAGTGTTGCTCTGGAAACTGTAGTAACGGTGAATGCCGTAGGGCTTAGCGATAATGAAGATCTGTAATTGAAGACTTGTTTGTGACCATTAGATCTAATACTAAAGTATTTTAATATATGTTTGTTCCTACTCATAGACTCACGATAGTATAACCCAAACAACTCTATTTCTTCCCCTTCTTTTTGTTCTTGCCATTCGTTCTCTTGAATGATAAAGCCGACTTCATCTTACTCTTCTTAGAACTAGCAGTAGCTTCTCTTCCCTTTTCTTTTCGAGAACTGATTCTTTGGTAGCAGCAGGCGGTTCTTTAACGGGCAATTCAAACAACACTCTGACATTCTCTTGCATTAGTGTTCGTATACTCTTATCAGCAAATTGGACTTTAAGCTTACCAGCCTCTTCTCTTGTTCGGACTTCACCCACTCGTCCTTTTTTATGACCTGGTTTGTAACAAATGACTGGTGTGCCTGGGCCTGGGATTACATCCTTGGATTGAAATGACTTAATGTCAGAGTCTGGTATGTTTGTCAAGGGAGCCGCCAGAGGTCCATTGAGCGGTCCATGTACAACCAATGTCGTTCCATCATCATCATATTTCAATGCTTGATAGAATGATGTCTTCACCTCTGATTCTACACAGACATATCGAATCTTAACATTCTGTAAATTCGATTCAACAATTTGAGTTAAATCATTGTCAAATCCATATGTCCGTCTACTAATCAATGCCAATTGTTCAAGTAATCGTTCCGCTTGTGTAATCTGTCGTGTCTTATGAAGTGCAGTTGCCAAACATATACCAGCGTTGATGGATTCATATGATTCTTCTCCAGATTCAGTAATTGATTGATTATATCTATCTCGAAGTTTCTCTACATCTTCTTTTAGTTGTTTCATTGATGTAGCTGGATTGTTTGGGGTTGATTTGTCATCACTTTTGTTCTCAGTTGCTTGAGGTGTATCTTCTAACGGCTTGTCATCGGTCATATCTACTTCATCTGCTGCCGACTCCTCAACTGCTGTTGACTTATTGTCTCCAACATCTAGCTGATCCGTCGATGACCCTTCTTCTTCCCTAACAATCTCCGACTCTCGTTCATAAACATCTGGCTCAGTCGGTTCCGCTTCAGGCAATGTCGATAGATCATCTTCTCTACCCTCACCTACTACTTGATTGGTACCGCCACTTAATGCTGCTAACCCCTTGGTAAGATCTGTCCTCCCTTTTGGCTGATCTTCATTCTCATTCTTTTCCTCAATATCTGGATCATCATCTCTACTGACCTCACTTACTTGATGACTACTTAAAGCTGCTAATCCCTTGGTAAGTGTATTATCTTGTGGCACATCCTCCTCCTTGTCAGCCTCCTCCTTGTCACTCGAAGGAGCTTCTTCTTCCGTTAGTAATTGTTCCTCAATCTCCTCTTCGTCGTCATTATCAGCTGCAGCTGCTGGAAGTAGTTGTTCAACCTCTTCCACAACATTAGTTGGCATTAAATCATCTCCCCCCGCTTCTTCGGTAGTAGTAGATGGTTGTTTATCCTCTTCCAAAACATCGGAAGCATTACCTTGAGAAGTGACCGCATTCTCATCAGTTTCTCTTTGTGTTACATACTCATCAATCTTGGCACGTAATATTTGTAAATCACTTTCATCTTTTTGCAATGGAATAGTTAGTACATTCTTCGTATCTTCTTCCTTGACGGGTTCGTCATTAGTAGTACTGAATAGATTTGTAGGTTTGATATCACTCGATCCCTCCTCATCTTCTTGCGCTTCCATATCTTTAACAACATCTATCAACTTCTTGCTACTTACAAAATCAGTAGTCTTATTATAATCAGCACTAACACTAGGCGAAACTACAACAGGACTATCAGCGCCGCCAACTTCTTCCAACTCACCGCCTTTTTTAATAGTTGGACGTACTGGTAATGATTGTGGCATGCCCGGTGAACTTAATGATTGTATTAGTATATTTGGTTTATTTACTTCATTTGGTGATGATAGTGGAGCTTCAGAGTCTTTGACATTCTGCCATCGACCGTCGATTTGACGCCAAACCATGATATGTATTGCAATTATGATATGATCGATCTCGCTTTGTGTTGAGTTTATAACAATATGATATCTCTGCGGTCAACTACGACCTACCGGCCGCCCCGTATTGCAACCCTCCTCTGCTAACTAGCAGCCTACTATTAAATCCTTTCCTGTCTTCACATCAAGCACTAGTATGTTGAGCCCACTCGCTCGCAATTTCGCAATACTCTCATAAAAAATGACCGTTCTATCGCCAAATAATTCCTGCAACCTCTCGCATAGCGTTGTCTGTCATTGTGCTACCTCTTCCTTCACGGATAGCCTCCACCATCACTATCGAGTTTATATCAGTTTCTCTTCTAAATAATCCATTGTTTAAGGTATCGGCGGCGACGGCGGCGGCATTTTAGAGTTGCTAAAATACTCTTTTCTTAAGAAGTTGGGGCTGATCTTTCTATTGGCACTCTCATAAAGTTGACAATCGCTGGTCAATACTTTATTACTATATAAGTAAAGTCGCTATCAATACTTCGTTACTATTTAAAGTTGAAAATACTCTATCAAGCGGAGACATAAGATACCATGGCAATAAACTCAGTTTCCATACTAGCTTTTGCAATACTACTTTGGGTAGTACACATGTGGACAATGGCAATATCACAAACTCAAACACACAATTCACTAATACAACCACAATCTTCATCCAACTCACAACAACAACAGTATACACTAGCAAACCAACAAAGCTACGGATTCTTCACAGACATAACAAATGACCATTGGAAATTAGCACAGATACATCATGCTAAACTCTTTCCAAACTACTACTCAAAGTTAGAAGAGTTCTCAAACGGTCCAAATGATAAAGGAAAGATACAACAATTAAGGAATTCAAATAAATGGTATGGACAGAATTTTCAAGTAGAGTTTATATGTCCCTTGGCTAGACGATTACCTAGTGATTCGATGATGGATGGACCCAAATGGGTGAGAGTTTGGATTGCTGTGTATATGATATGAACTTTTATGTAATGATGTGCACAATAACTCACATCTTATGAACTTTTCTATTGTATTCCACTATACGGTATGTATGGTATGCTATATGCACAAACTGACATCTCATAATGTATACTATAGGTATGCAATCCACATCAACTTGCAAAACAAAAAGAATGTTTAATATATTCAGTAGGCTCCAATGGTAAAGCAGAATTTGAAAAGGCAGTAAAAGAAGAAATAGGTGAACATTGTGAAATACATACATTTGATCCAGTCAATTATAATAAACGAAATGGTGACTTTGCAACTGCGTTAAAACCATACGCAGAATTTCATCATTGGGGATTAGGCACTGCTGAATTGGCAAGTACTAATCCAAGATTTAAGACATTACAACAAACGATGGAGGTACTGAATCATACTGGACGAACTATTGATATATTCAAGATAGATTGTGAATGGTGGTGAGTACTTTAATGCATTACATACCGCCTTTGTTTATATATCCTGTAATCATTTCTAATCTCATAGCACCTAAACACATCTTCTCATTTACAGCGAATGGTATACATTTTCAGATTGGTTAAAAGTTGATATGAGACAGATACTCGTCGAGACACACAACGGCCCTATGCCGAATGGTCGTGACTTTTTCTTCAATCTACATGATGCTGGATTTGTTATATTCAGCAAGGAAGCCAACTACGAGAATGCAGCCGGTGGGGTTGAATATGCTTTTGTCAAGGTATCGACTGACTTTTATATCAATAACACTATGTACAATCGGATGCCGGCCAACTAATATAGGTTTTAACATAATATAGGATACTAGGGTGCAACTTTAATACTGTTTCATTTACTTTATAAACTGATAATTACTATCATATGGTACAGAACACTTCTTACTTGGTATCCTATGCATTCAAATTGTACTCTCCTCTGAGTAATACAAGTACAAACCAAATCTCAATTCGAAATACAGCATGGAACACACACACACAAACAGAAACATTTACAATCATATTCATTTCTCTCAAATCCTATCTCTAAACTTGAAACTTCATCACTTAGAAACCTCAATTTAGCATGGGGTATCCGACTTTCTATCGTCAGTGGTGATAGTTTCAAGATTCATCGTCTCACCATTACACTTGTGATTAATGGTAAGAGTACAACGTTCAATACAGGCACCATCAACTGTAACTTCTGTACACTGTTTGGAGGTTTTCTCCTCAGATTTGCTACCGTGGCATTCAGCAATGTCAAACTCGGCTTGGCGTAGACTTCCCCATTTAGGTCTTCTCCAACCTGAATTGCTACTTGAGGAACGCCTCCAGTTCGACTTTCCACCGTCATTTGAGACACTAGACCAGGATGATGACCTTCTACCACCACTACGACGCCACTCGCTACGTCTCTTGCGAGCCTTGCTGCCGGAGGAATGAGATCGGGAGTTCCACTTTCCACCGGAGGAATGAGAACGACCGGAATTCTTCCATCCGGAGGATCCAGACTGAGTAGGATTAAAGGAGTGGGTATAGTAGAAGAAGAATGGTAGGTGCGGCGATGAGAAACGATGATTATACAAGATGTCAAAAGCTAGGGATAGACACCGAACCTCTCCACAGACACATCAAAAGTGGAAAACTCACCGAACTACCTGACCAATCATCATCGTCATCGTCATGACGTTTATCACAACCCCAACCTTTTCCTCCTCCCCATTTATCATCACAGTCATCACCGACCGTAGGCCAAAGAGTCGGTGGTTCAGATGATCCCACCGTAGGCCAAAGAGTAGGTTCCTCAGTAGGACTTAGTGGATTATCTGTTGGACTTGGTGTAAACGGAGCTGGAGTTACAGTTGGCTCATCTGTAGGCTCGGGAGTAGTCGGCGCATCAGATGGCGAAGCTAAATAAAAGAAGGGTATGGCATACAATTTGGTGAGGTGAATATTGACACATAAAAACACAAATGTTAACAGAGGAGTGTGGAGTAGTAAAAAAAAAAACTTACCAGTAGGATTCCTAGTTGGTATTGCCGTATCGCTGAAGCTACAAAAGATTCGTGTCTGTCTACCATTATCAACATTCGAACCAACCCTCTCCAAATAATCATTATTACTAAGACTATACTCGCCCCAAAATGCTCTATTAAGATTATTTTGTAAGAAGCAACCTTTGACGGCAAGATTTGGTCGTGCAAAATCGTTGCCTAATTGGATGTTAGTGTTTCCTAGTACCCAATTCCTACACTGTTCTTCGGTCCATAGGACGTCAAGAAAACACTGACCAGGAATTTCCGATTCCTGTAATGCAGTGTTACTGCCTCCACTCTCAGGCACACCGCCATTGTAGAGTCTACGGGCATCGTTTTTGTTAATATCACGGGTGATTTGTGGCTGTATATGTATATCAATGACGGAGGTATAAGGATAGCAGCGATAGGAGAGAGAGATGATATAGGTATCGAGAGAAGCAGTGAGCAAAAAGGGAGATAAAGTATCAATGAGCGATATCATATTAAGAAATAATGTAGGTATAGAAAACAAGGCATTCGACGATGAAATAATAAAACTTACCACTTCCTCTGCTCCATCGACGATGACACTGCTAAATACAGTTGATGTGACGGCTAGCCATCCGATTAAGTTGATATGAACCATTATTTTGATTAGAAATGACAGACTATTTAAGTATTGACGGCTTATTGTGTGATAGAGTAGTGATTGTATTGAATTATGGTTGATGTGTATAGATTTGTGAGGTATTATGCTACTACTAGTAGGGGCATGACGGCGGCCGAACGATCTCTTGTGTTGCAATTTTTGATATTGTCTAAAAGTTCATTGACAATTTTTCAGACTCAATATCGCGTGTCGACGGTATCGGCTTTACCTTAGCTCATTAACAGATACTAAGAACCTACCCGGAACCATGCTTCTATCATGCTCGTATCAGACTCGGTGGTCTTTGGACTACATGATGATGTCATGATACTGATCTACATCATCATCCCGTCGCCTTCACAACAATCAGTACTTATCACAAACAACATCATTACCAAGGGTATCCTTTTAGGATACCGTGAAAGAGGAGAGAGAGAGTCCGGTTGTCAACTCTCTTCTCAATAGTGGCTGATGCTTGATATTTATGTTTCAAAAGTAATAACAGTACTGTTGTATATTCAAAGATCCTTTAACTTAACTTTTGCTAAAGTTCAAACAATCAAGAACTTTTCACATATTTATTTGTCTTCAGTGTTGTCACTAATTAGCCCATAGCGAGTAGCTTTCCATTAACTTACTCCCTCTTGATGTTGCCACGCGTTGGCAAAATGGATGTTAAGACATAAATATACCCGCATATTGTCCCCATTTATACCCCCATAACTTATTATACTTCTCCCCACTTTGATACTTTTATACTTATACAGTAGCCGTACTACTTCTCCCCAAATAATCACTTCATACTTCATATCAGTTCATGATAACTTATTTCTTACCCTTCTTTTTACCCTTTCCCTTCTTCTTATTCTTAGAACTCATTTTCTTTTTAATAGCAGCTGCAGGTGATGACGAAGTAGTAGCATCTCCTCCTTCCTTTGGTGCCTCCTCTGTTGATGGTTTAGGTGCTTCCTCGGGAGATTGATCATCTGTTGCAATAGGTTCAGCGGCAGCAGGCTCATCTTCTTCTACAGCAGGTTGTTCAATCTTTTCTTTTGGTTCTTCGGTTGCAATTGGTTCGGGCTCATCGGCAACAGCAGCTGGTTCATCAGGTTTAGGTGATGTTTCATCTGCAACTTCCTCACTAGGTGTGGCAACATCGGCTTGTGGTTTATCGTCACTTTTTTCCACTACTTCCTCATTTGGCTGTTCCACTGCTACGTCCTTTGGCTGTTCATCTGTTGCAACCTTTTCCTCGGCTGTTGTCGTCTCCTCGACATTAGTTGTATCTTGTGGTGGTGCTACCTCCTTTTCTTGAGTTGGTGTCTCCATATCTGTATCTTTATCAGTTTCCTCCTTAACAGCAGGTGGCGCTGGTTCCTCCTCCTCCTTAACTGCAGCCGGTACCGGATCATTTAATACATCAGGTTCATCAGATACAGGTGTTTCATCATTACTCTCTTCTTTGTCTTCGTTGTTTGCAGCTGGCTGATCTACTTTCTCAACTATAGGTTCTGATGTTTCTTCTACAACAGGTTGCTCATCTAATTGTTTATCATCCTCGACAGGAGGCTCCGATTCAGTCTCTGGTTCTATTACTACTGCATCATCCTCCTTCTTATCATCTTCTACAACTGCAGGTTGTTCTTCAATAACTGGATTGGGTGTGTCATCAACAACAACTTGTTCTTCCTCCTTCTCGACTTCCTTTGCACTATTCACAGGAGTAGGCACCGCCTTTGGTGATGTCGAACTATCAAATGTGCCACCCCTTTGCACAGATGAATGACTAGATGGTGAATGCACATGCATACCGGGTGAACTTAATGATAGTATTGGTTTAACATAGGGTTTACTGGTAGGTGCCTCGGATAGAGCGGAGGAGCCGTCATCGTTTACATTTTGCCATTGTCCATCTACCTTCTTCCACACCATGATTGCAAAAGATGATTTATATACTGATATATATGTATGGTTAATACTACACTATTGAACAATTGATTTGTAATTGCTCTTCTATTGTATGCAACACTTAAGTATCGGCCCTCTATTGAAGTCAAGTTGTGAGAGGAGCAAAAGATTTTGTGATGTGGGTGGCAGTAGTTGATTTTGGCGATTTATTCACTGCCCTCTTACACTTCCTCTTACTTCTTCTCTAGCTAGGAGAGAATAAAAATAACCATAGTAAGTAGTATTGTCAGCAACCATCGTATATTATTAAAAGAGGCTTTTGACATTATGTACATTGTCGATATTATTATTAGACTGATGAAGATCATAACATATATTGGGGCAATATGAGCAATAGTTGCAAAGACGGTGAATCAAAATCAAATGATGATGGTTTAAGTGATGTCAACGATAAGTTACACAATATGAGCACAGCAGATGATATTTTATCAATATGTGCCAATTGTGGCAAAGAAGGCAATGATATCAACAACATATGCAACAAATGCAAGATGGCAAAGTATTGCAATGCTGCATGTAAAAAGAAGCATAGAAAGAAGCATAAAAAACAATGTGAAGAACATGTTAGAATCGCTGCTGAACGTGCCGCTGAGTTACACGAAATAGAACTATTCAAACAGCCTCCACCAAAAGAAGATTGTCCTATTTGTTTTCTACGAATACCAACATTAGATGGTGGGTTTTTGCACATGGCATGTTGTGGAAAAGTTATATGCAGCGGATGTATTCACGCTCCTGTCTTTGATAACCAAGGCAATAAAGTTGATGAAGAGAAATGTCCTTTTTGTAGAACCCCACGACCAACTTCGATTGAGGAGATGATTAAAAGATACAAGAAACGAGTGGACGTAGATGATCCTATTGCAATTCACAACATAGGGTGTCACTATAACGATGGAGAATATGGATTTCCACGAGATTATGATAAGGCATTAGAGTTTTATCATCGTGCATCAGAGCTTGGCTATGCAAAAGCCTATTGCAACATTGGTTGGGCTCATGATAATGGTATAGGTGTAGAAAGAGATAAGAAGAAGGCAAAGCATTGTTATGAGCTAGCAGCTATGAAGGGAGATGTTACAGCAAGGCATAATCTAGGACTTGGGGAGCAGATGGTTGGCAATATAAATAGAGCTTTGAAACATCATATGATTGCAATTAGTAGTGGATTTGCCGAATCTTTGGAGGAGATCAAAGAACTATACACAGATGGAGAAGCAACAAAAGATGATTACTCAAAAGCATTACAATCCTATCAAGAATATTTGGGAGAGATTAAGAGTAAACAGAGGGATCAAGCTGCTGCATTTAGTGAGCAGTATCGTTACTACTAGTGCAGTTCAGCTTAAAGCTAATCTATAAAATAATCCTATGTAATTGTAATTTATCAAGCATCTTCTTTTCTCCTATAAGTTGCATATCATAGTGTAGAAGCTCTAGGATTATGATATGTTCTACTATACAAATACAGGTTCTGACTTTTCTACACTGCTTCCTCTTCTCCTGTATTCTTTACTTCTCCAATGGTAGCAGCAACAAAACGTTCCATTGCATAGATAGACGGTTGACCTCCTAAACTATTATAACCCAGCTCGAGTACATGATCTGACGTTGGCATCTTTAATAACAGATTTGATACTCCCAAATCATCAAATACTGAATGAAGATACTCAGACAAACGAAGTGGTACTATCACATCCCACGTTCCGTGTATACTAAGCAGCGGCGGAGAGGTTGGCGTCACGTATGTCGAGCATGAAGCAGCTTTAAAGTCGTCATCACTTCCTCCGTCGGGCAACAGTTTGTCTAGCAGCATGCCAAGGAGCTTCCCTCCCGTATCAAAGTAGTATTTCCATTCAGTAGCTCCATAAAAGTTCATCACTCCCTTGATAGATGGTACTTCACTTCTATAACTGACTACACAGGCAAGATGACCTCCTGCTGAATCGCCCGTCATTAGTATTCGAGATGTATCAAGACCTTGTTCCTCTCCATTCTCTATGATATAATTCAATGCATCTTCTACATCATCTAATTGTTCCCAGATACTTGATCCTTCTTCCATTCGACTTGGGAATCTATACTGTATGGAAACAAAAGCATACCCTCTGTTGGTCCAATATGAAAGTGGGATCTTGGTAGCAGATTTAGCTCCGCTATCCCAGCCTCCACCATGTACTTCAAATATGATTGGATACCCCGATATTGGTATATCACCCTTTGGTAGATGAATATCAAGTTCACAATCTGGAGAACAACCATCCTTATACTTGAATGTTTTGACATTGTCATTCTGATTTGTATAGCCACCGTTCATACTAAATACCCCGGGAAGTAAATAGTTACCAAAACTGAATGCTTTGATCTTTGGATCTGGCGGAGGATATGTCACTACTTCAGGAAAAGCAGTATTTAACTCCACATCAATGTTGTTGTATGTCGATAATGAAGCAAATACGGGCGATAATAGGAGTATACCCTCAATGATCAGAAGTGCAATAACAACTCTATAGCATGTTGCCTTTTTGAAACAGCACTTTCTTGTGTTTGTTGGTGATATGTATGGACCAGTCGTAAAGCAGAGACATCCCATTTTGTTACATGTTGATGCCACTCGATAGTTGTTGCTTGTTTGATCCTCCACATCAACTTCTTGAGATTTGCTCATATCCTCATCCACGTCAACTTCTTCTTCTCGAGATGATTTGCTCATATCATGTTTCCGACGGTGAAAGTAATAGGATATATTGATTAATATCATTATTATACAATATATAATCCAGACTAATGTTGCAATGTTTGCCATTCGAGCTCTCATAACTTCCTTCATAACTCCAGTGGGTATCAAGCACAGTAATGCAATTATCAAAATAAATACATGCATTGCAATGACTAGAAACTTTTGTTTCGTACAATCATTGAAACAGCAGCATAGTCGACTGAAGCAAGAAGATGATGATTTACTACTACTATCAGTACGTGCATCAGTAGAAACGATAGTACCGTCTTCTATATTGAGTGTTTCTCCAACCGTATCTGAAATAACATCCAAGTTTGCATCTTTTATATCTTTGTTGTTGGTATCCTTGTGATTGTTCGGTGCTTCCATATCGTCTTGAATCTCCATCGCAACAGCGGCGGTATTATTATACTCTTTGGCAGACTCCATACTGATTTATGTTGCCGATTTTGCCTCTACTACCAACAGAAAGGAGACAAAGCAATCGTTTCAATGCATCATTTTTTTTCAAAGGGGAGGATATTGTACCAATAACATTCAATGACAAAGATTTGGTGTCTATGTTAATTGTGCAGTAATAAGTAAGTGGCATAAGATATTGAGTCCTTTGCAAGCAAGCTCGTATATAGCCAGTTAATTGCTAGATCAAGCATGATCACAAATAACCAAGGCAATGATGATAACGCGGAGAACAGCGGCGGAGATATTGCAGATGAAAGTAGTAAAATAACTACAGAGGACAGTGATGATGAATATGAAGATAACGACTGGCCACATTACGATAATTTGTACGAGGAAACGTTTCAAAAGATCAAGCAAAATGATCCGTCAATTACTAATCTTTCTGTATGGTTGGATGGCAAATGTTTCTTCAATAGTATTGATTGGAAAGAGGATGGTTGCTTCATTGCTAATAATACTCATCTCAAGAGGCTGCAATTAATCTTTCATGGGCGATGTTTAGGTAGACCGCGGGGAGAACATTATATTTTGGGAGAAGAGGGACATAATTTACCTACAAGACAACAACTACGAGACTTCTTCTCGTGCATATATCGGAACAGCTCCATTGATACAATAGAAATTGAATCAGTTTCTGTAGATGATGAGTTTGGTGGGGGGTTAATCGAGGGACTATGTGGTCACCCCAGTCTCACTAGATTAGGAGTTGGAATTAAGTACAGTATGGAAATAGAAGCTAAATGGGGAAGCATAGGTTGCAGGGCAATAGGGAAAGTATTGAACCACCCAAGGTCCAAATTGAAGGTTCTTCGTGTATCTCATAGTGATCTTGATAATGAGGCGGTACAAACGTTATTGTCAGAGGCATTAATGGGGAGCAATGTATTGAAGAAGTTGGACCTTAGTGGCAACAAAGACATTACTTCTGCTGGGTGGCAGGCACTAGCAACTGTTATACGACATCCAAACTGCAAATTGAACAACCTTTCTTTGAGTTCAAATACTATTAATGATGACGGGGTAAGTATATTGGGCTGGGGATTGAGTGGCTCATCAGTGAAGGCTTTAAATCTATGGAGCCACAAAATCAATCGTGTGGGTTGGCAGATATTACTACTTCACTTATCACAAACATCGTTAGAAAGTCTTAACCTCCGCCAAAATAGTATTGAAGCTGATGTTCTAGCTTTATTGGGGAGTATTAGAAGCCTTAAGTCCTTGAATTTGTCTGGCAATCGATCAATCGGACCAGCGGGCTGGCAATTTCTTTTCAACTCGTTCCAAAGGAGTGGAATTCAATTGAAGAAGCTTGACGTATCATGTAATCAGATGGGCAATGAAGGCATTGCTGCTCTAGGAAGTCTATTGGGAAACACGAGTACATTGAAAATGTTAAAGATGGATAGCTTGTCGTACACAGGATGGCATGAGTCTAGCATTATTACTTCTCATGGTTGGGTAGCATTCTTTAACGCGTTACAAGGTTCCAACTTTGAATTAGTTAAGCTTTACCTCAGCAATAACAACATTGATGATGATGGGATACAACTTTTGACACCTTTAGTTTCAAGAATGAGCACTCTAAAGAATCTCAGCTTAAAAGACAATCAGTCGGTAACACCTACTGGCTGGTTAGCACTGTCGGCCTACTTACGAAGTCCCAGCTTTGGATTAAGAGAACTCCTAATCGATGAAAACAATCACAACGATGACACTATGATTGCCTTTACAAGTGCTCTGATATACAACAAAACATTAAAGGTTATTTCTCTTGGTGGAACTTGGGATGATGATACTGATGAGCAAACAAGTTTGATCACTGATAGAGGATGGGAAGCAGTTTCAACTCTCCTCTGCAACAAAACAAGTATACTGGATACCTACAACTCCAACCATACACTTAAATACGTTAGTGATTACTATTCTGATGAGATTCGTGCTAAACTTCTTCCATATTTAGAACTGAATGACAACAAAGACAAGGCAGAAGTTGCCCGTCAAAAGATTCTACAAACTCACTTCTCAAGTGAAGATGATTTGCAAGAGTTTCTTGGTATGGAATTAGAGATGATGCCAGCTGCTATTGCTTGGATTGGGAGGCCATTACCCATTGGTTGGATCGGCAAAAATGTTTCTGGATTGTCTACGATGTACAATCTAACGAGGATGGCACCTGATCTATTCGATTCAAGTGCTCAAAAGAAGCAATCTGTTGGGAAGAAGAAACGATAGTTTAGGAAAAGATATTGAATCTAAACAAACGCTTAGTCTAACATCCCATGACTTGATAAACCCCTCCCACCTATTTAAAACCATCCTACTCAATCTGAGTAGTCTGGCCGCTATGATATATGTTAATCACCATGCTGTTTCTGACCATTAGTTAATGCACGTGCGAATAGTAAACAAATGTTCAGTTGACAACCCTTGTATTGACATGAACCTATGGTTTAATTATGTGCATCGTTTCATGCATGCTATATGGTAGGTAGGCAGGGGAGCGAGGATACCTCATAGGATACCAAATATTTATGAGAGTCTACATTGTCTCTTGATGAGATAGTAGATAGTGTGTATGGTATGTACATATAGGATGTTAGAACATCGCGGCTTATTGCAATATCGTAGACCTTTGCAAGTAAGTTCGCATACAGTCAGTTAATTGAAACATCAAGCTTTTTTAGGCGGTGTGCCTGGTACGAGCTGTGCTCATAAATTACCTATGACATTCTTTTTTCTCCGCTAATTACAGCAACAAATCACACAAAACAATATGGGGACACAAACCACCAAGAGAACAGCGGAGATATTGCAGATGATAGTAGTCAAATAGCTGTAGAGGATAGTGATGACGAATATGAAGGTTATGTATACCCAAATTATAAGTATTTAGACAAGAAAGTTTTGCAAAGGCTCAAACAGAATGATCCATCTATCACTACTCTTTCCCTATGGTTGAATTGCAACCAAGATGAATGTAATTTCAATAGTATTGATTGGAAAGAGGATGGTTACTGCATTGCTAATAATACACAATTGAAAACGATCAACTTATCCTACAGTGGTTCGTGTTTAGGTAGATCATCAGAACTACGTTACAACTTGGGAGAGCAAGGACACAACTTACCAACTAGACAACAACTTCAAGACTTCTTCTCGTGCATATACCAGAACAATTCCATTGATACATTGAAAATTGAATCAGTATTTGTTGATAGTAAGTTCGGTAGGGATTTTATCGAAGGACTGTGTGGCCATCCTAGTCTTACTAGATTGGAAAATAGTCATGGTAAATTGGGAAGCACAGGATGCACTGCCATAGGGAAAGTATTGAAACACACACAGTCCTTGAAGAGCCTTCGTCTTCGTTTTTGTCAACTTGATGATGAGGGGATGAAAGTGTTATGTGATGGATTAGTAGGCAACAGTACAATCAAGGATTTATCTTTCAATGGTAACACAAACATTACTCCTGTTGGATGGAGGGCACTTTCAACTATTTTACAACACCCGAACTGCAAATTGATTGATTTAGATCTACCTTATGCTGGAATTGATAATGTTTCATTAAGTATATTGGGCAGTGCACTTCGTGGCTCGTCAATAAAGGCTTTAAATCTATATAATAACCAGGTCATCAATCGCGAGGGTTGGCAGACATTATTCAATCAGTTATCTCAAACTACAATTGAACATTTAGATCTCCGCAATAATAGTATTGAAATTGGTGTTTTATCTCTATTGGGTAGCATCAAAAGTCTGAAGTCTGTGAATCTGGCGAGTAATAGATCATCTACATCTACTCCATCAAGGTGGCAGTCATTCTTTAACTCATTACAAAGGAGTAACACTAAGTTGAAGAAGCTTGACATATCATACAATCACATAGGAAATGAAGGCGCTGCTGCTCTAGGAAATTTGCTTAGTACTATGAGTTCATTGAAAACGCTAGAGTTGAATGGACTGGCGCACACTTATGCATACAATAATGTTACTCTGCAAGGGTGGCAAACATTGTCCGGGATATTGCATGAATCTAACTTGGACTTGGTGAAGCTATCTTTCTATAATAACAACATAAATGATGAAGGGATACATCTTTTAGTAAGGTTAGTCTCAAGTATGACTTCGCTGAAGTATCTCAATTTAGGATGCAATCAATTAGTAACATCTACTGGCTGGCTAGCACTGTCTGACTACCTCCAAAGTCCCGAATTTGTACTGAGAGAACTCCATCTAGACGATAACAGACACAATGATGATACAGTGGTTACATTTGCAAGCGCCTTGGAGAATAACAAAACGTTGAAAATACTCAATCTTTATAAAGAATTGGATAGTGATTCTGAGGATGACGAGGATGGCGATGATATGATCACTGAGAGAGGATGGGGGGCAGTTTCAAGCCTTCTCTGTAACAAAAAAAGTATACTGAACACCTACAACTCCAACCATACACTCCAAGAAGTTGGTACTTATCACGACGAGATGAACCTGCCTGATGATCTTCTATCGTATTTAGAATTGAATGAAAACAAGGACAAAGTAGAAGTTGCACGTCAAAAGATTTTACAGACACACTTCTCGGATGATACTACGTCAAAGATTCAAAAGTTTCTTGATATAGAATTAGAGATGATGCCAGCTGCTATTGCTTGGATTGGGAGGCCAACACCTATGGGTTGGAAAGGTGCACAAGTCTCTGGATTGTCTCTGATGTACAATCTAATGAGGAGGATACCAGATCTGTTTGATTCGAATGCTCAAAAGAAGTCCACAGCTAAGAGGAAGCGATAGATTGATGACTGAGTACTCGGGGTGATAATCGATCGAAGAAGTAAAGATAGATGACAATTAACCTAAGTTCTATATATGTTTACATTCCACACTCTCTATCTAATACGTCTAATATCTATTCACATATGATCTCAAACCACTCTATTCATCACCAGATGATAACTCATCTAAGAGTCCACTCTCCATCAGTAGAGGAAGATCCTCGTCCTTATCATTCTCAGACGGACAACATATCGCTTGAGCTAGTTGGATAATGTCACATGACTCGGCTTGGTCTTCATCAGTGGTATCTAACTTTGCTGCAAAGTCTGCTGACTGGCCACATGTGAATACTCCATTCGTTGGTAACTCAAAATCGGCACCGGCTGTTAGTCCGTCAAGACAGAAATGACATGTACCATCGGATGATTCGTCTACTTCTTCTGGGTCCTCTTGATCTTCTCCTTCGACTTCTTCTTCAGGACACTCGGGGAACTCACAGTCAGGTCCTTCACGGCTTAGAGTTGTTCCATCGGGACATGTGAATACATCTAATGTACAGGCGACGGGAGGCTCTTCTTCTGCTGGTAGAGTAGCGGGTGTATCCATAAACTCTTCAGTTGATGGAGCAAGATGAGCGGCTGTTGAACTAGACTTCCCACTCTTACCAGAGTGTTTGGCGCCTTTACTAGAATGCTTGGCTGACTTGCCGGACACCTTCTTCGCTTTTGCGTCAGCAACAGGATCTAGCGTGTGGATACTTTTTGAAGACTTGGCCTTTCCGGTCGAAATCTTCGACTCGGTCTTGCCACTGCCCTTGCTCTTCTTCTCACCAGCAGCTTTCTTCTCAGCGATCTTGCTGGCTTTTGTAACAGTCTTCTTCTTACTTGCTTTTGCTGATCCATGTGGCATCGACATTTTGGGAAGAGATGCTTTTCCTGTCTTACTTGTAGGCCCCTTCTCACCTGCCTCCTTGATTGCTTTTGCATCAACCATCTTCTTCACTTCTCCTTTCCCTGACTTGCTAGCACCGTCAGCATCTCCCTTGGTTGAGCTCTTCTTGGATACAGTATCAGATGCTCCCTTTTTGGCCAGTTTAGAGCTCTTGGCAAATGGATGATCGGATGAGGGCATAGACAGAGCAACTTTCTCTGCCTTTGGCTTGACATCGGACTTCTTCTGTCCCTTCGACTTGACTACAGGAACTGCATCTTCATTCATCTTCTCGCTCTTTCCCTTCTTCACTGGCATATCAGGCATTGACAATCCACTCTTATTTTTAGCTCCCTTGCTAAACATCATTGACTTTGCAGATTTGGTAGAGGGTGGCATTGACAGTCCTTTCGAGCCCTTGTTACCCTTGCTACTCATCTTCTTGGATGGAGTTGCCTTGGGTGTAGCAGATTTGTCAATTGTCTTGCCGCTCTTGCCAGTGGAGGACGGATCGGCAGACTTCTTGGGGCTAGATTTGTCAGCTTTCGGGTCATGAACTTTCTTAACCTTTGTTGCTTTCGTACCGACAGCTTTTGATGCTTTCCCAGTGACAGTAGTGGTAGTAGTACTGGCATCGGCAGTTGGACACTCGGGGAACTCACAATCTGGTCCTTCACGACCAAGTGTCGTACCGTCAGGACAAGTGTAGACATCCAAAGTACAGGCAATCGGTCCAGAGCCCAACTCGGAAGCATCAGTATCAGTCTCACTTGGCAAGTCACCATTAGGCAAAATGACCTTATCAATAGCATGAATAATACCATTACTAGTCTTAATATCAGGTGTAACGACCGTAGCATCATTTACCATGACAGTACCATCATCACCAACTGTAATCATGATTGGTTCACCGTTCACTGTATCGACTGGTCCATTCTCAAGTGATGAGCTGTCAACCTCGGATCCACCAATAACATGATAGGTAAGGATACTCTTGAGGTTGTCAATGTCTGAGAATGCACCGGGGGGTAATGCGTCGAATGCCTCGTTGGTAGGGGCTGTAATGACGATGAATAGAAATGAGCATAAGATGTGAGCATATCATGTTAAACAACTATTGCAAATGCATATCAACACTATTGCAATACATATCAAGTGAGCATATTTATTAACATATGAAGACACTCACCAAAGACAGTAAACGGTCCATCACCATTCAATACATCAACTAAATCAGCAGCATTTAATGCCGCTACTAACTTACTAAAATCATCATTGCCTAATGCGGCATCTACAATTGTACCAACCTCATCTTCTAGTGTCTGAAATGCATCATCCATCGGTTCTTCCTCTAACTCATCAACAAATGCAGTAGGACAACAGAACAACTCAGCTAATAATACTTTATTACATTCTTCTTCATCTAATTCATCTGTAGTTGGGTTTAAGGAATTAGCAAATGATAATGCCATACCACAGGATACTTCTTCTTCTGTTTCATCGGATGTGGGGATAAGGGTGTCTTTATCGGTGGTCAATCCATTTGGACAGAAGTTACACCCTGAAGAAGAAGAACTTTCTTCCGCCAATGCCATCATTTCAGCGTTTGATAATGTACCTTCTGATTGACGTTCGTTATTGTGACCGTGTGATCCATCGTGAATATGATGTTTGTTAACATGTGTATGTCTTGGTACTGGACTTACTTTACTAATTGTATTACCACCGCCAGCTGTTGTTCGGGGACCTTTGTGTCCACCATTCTGTCCATGGTGTGGATCATTGTTTCCAAGTAATCGAGTTCCTTGCTGTTTGTCATTGGTATTTGATTTAGTTAGTCGCTCTTGTTGCTGTTTATTTGAGGCTGAGTTATGACCACGATTTGCAGTATCTAATTTATGGGATGATTGATAATGTATTTGATCAGCATGTGGAGATAGATAGGCATGCTGTTCGGCTGATGATACTGCCGATGTTGCTAGGAATAGTGCTAGGCCGATGATTCTCATATTGTTTTATAAGATACTTTTATATGTTATATGATATATGCTCTTCTATCTCTTTTGTATTGCAATATAGTATGGCACAACTTACGATTATAATAGCAGTTAATAGGCTATGATATAGTTGAGAGTCACTTATGAGAGTATGCATATCTATCTCTTATCCGTTTGACTATCATCTCTCATTCATCTCCGTTGATGCTGCAAGAGTTAGTTGAGTGATCATCGTTCATTTTTTCACACAAAAAAGATACCGGTTGATTTTGCAGTATCCTATCTATTCTTATTCTCTTAGTTACGCATTCCTTTTGGATGGATGAGAAGTTATGGACTATGCAGTACGTTATCAAGATAGAATTCAAGGGATGTTAAACTAAACATTTGTTTACTTATTAGGGTCAGATAAGAAACAGCATATATCATAGCGGTATCCTATGGTATCTACTCCTCTATATGATGATACTGATACGTTACGATGGTTTAAAAGTAACAGACAATCAGGGGACGTTAGACTAAGCATTTGTTTAGATGCAATATCTTTTCCTACAAACTATCGCTTCCTCTTCTCCATATATGGCTTCTTTTGAGTCAGAGGACTAGAGTCAAACAGATCTGGTAGTCTCCTCGTTAGATTGTACATGGCAGACAATCCGGATACTTGTTCACCTTCCCAGCCAATAGACAATGGCCTTCCAATCCAAGCAATAGCAGTTGGCATCACCTCTAATTCCATATCAAGCAACTCTTGCATCTTTGAAGTATCACCACTTGATAAGAGGGTTTGTAGTATCTTCTGACGTGCAACTTCTACCTTGTCTTTGTTTTCATTTAGTTTCAAATGAAGTCTAATATCATCAGAAAGATATTCACAGTAGACATAATTGAGTGTGTGGTTGGAGTTGTAGGTATTCATTATACTTGCTTTGTTGCAAAGGAGGCTGGAAACAGCTTGCCATCCTCTCTCGGTGAACAAACTAAAGTATTCATCAGTATCAACATCATAACGTTCTTCAAGATAAAGTCGTTGTAATGTCTTGTTGTTTTCCAAGGCACTTGTCAAGGGAATCAGTGTATCATCATCGACATTGTTTTCACCCAGAGTAAATTCTTCTAACGCAAAGTTTGGATGTTGGATGAACCCCAAGAGAGCTTGCCAGCCAGTAGGTGATACCAACTCGTTATTATCTAGACCAAGAAACTTCAAAGAGTCCATATTCGAAACTAACGTGGTCAAAATTTGTATTCCTTCATCATCAATTTCGCAATGAGAAAGATTCAGCCTCTCGAGGTTCAAGTTGGAATCTTGTAATGACGTGAAAAATGATACCCAACTTTGAGGGGTTATATTGGCATAGCTAATCTCAAGTGTTGTCAACGTACTCATAGCATTCAATAAATTGCCCAAAGCTACGGTACCTATATCCCCAATATCGTTTCCAGAAATGTCAAGCTTCTTCAATTTAGTTCCTCTCGCTTGTAACGAGGTGAAGAACGAACGCCAACATTCAGGGCTAATTGAGCCGTTGCCCCCCAGAACTAAGGACTGTAGTATCAAGATTAGCCAGATCATTTAAACCGGCACCGTCCATCTGGTTACTACTGAGTTTTAGGCTTTCTATTGAAGTTTGTGATAACTGATTGAGTAATGTATGCCAACATGCACTACTAATGGAATAGTTTGCTGATAGATTCAAAGTCTTCACAGATGAGCCACAGATGGCGCTTCCCAGCATGTTTGAATTGCCATCGTCAATCCCAGTATTATTCAGGTCTAAAGCAACTAATTTGCAGTTCTCATGTTGTAGAACAGGAGCAAGTGCCCTCCATCCAAGAGACGTAATTGTATCGTTGCCGCTCAGACATAAACTCTTAATTGTACTGTTGCCTAATAATCCATCACATAAAGCATAACACCCTCATCATCAAGTTGACAATAAGAAATACGAAGATCTTTCAATTTAGATGCTGAGTGTTTCAATATCTTCCCTATTGCAGTACATCCAATGCTTCCAATTTTAACTTTGTGTAACGTATTGTAAGCATATCCTACTTCGATTTTTTTGAGACTATGGTGACCACTTAGACCCTCGATTAAATCCCCACCAAACTCATCAACAATTTGAATTGTACTAATACGTATTGTCTCAATTGAGCGGTTCCGATATATACACGAGAAGAACTCTTGAAGTTGTTGTCTTGTTGGTAAATTATGTACCTCCTCTCCCAAAATGTAGGCTTGTCCAAATCCTGCATTCGGCACATCATTTGTTATGTGAATCCTCTTCAGATGTGTATTATTGGATATACAATTACCATCCTCTTTCCAATCAATACTATTGAAGAAAGAATCACTCATCAACTCAATGCACAAATTTATGTACAAATCACTAACAGCTGGATCATTCTGCTTGAGTCTTTGCAAAACATTACCGTCCAAAGTGTGCTGCAACCGATTACTATAACATTCATCTTCATCATCACTATCCTCTACAACCTCTTCTGCGATATCTCCGCCGTTTTCCTCGTTATCATCCTCCATTATTTTTGTGTTTTGTATGGTGGTGGAGATAATAAATAATTATAAGAGTGGGGAAGTTAGTCTTATACAACAACAGCTCGTACCAAACCACCTCCTCGTCAGAACAGAGTTCGTACTAGACCACCGCCTAAAGATCAAACGGCTTGCAAAGGTCTCGTTGCAATCGGCAAGGTTTGAGTTATATGATATGTATGAGTGAAGTTACATTGTTCTACTCTCATAAAATTTAGGATCCAAAACCGAGCAATAACTAAGACGCACAATGGAAGAAGCAAATAATCAGGACAATACTATGGAGATAAATAATGATGCTAAAGTTGATGAGAGTAGTGATATTGAAGAGGAGGATACCGATGACGAAGATGATGATATAATAGAGTACTTTAGATTGAACAAATCAATATTGCAAAGACTCAAAGGGAATGATCCAGCTATTACTAGTTTACATATTACGTTTAATTGGGACAATGGTAAAAATATCTTTGACAAGATTGATTGGAAAATAGACGGTAAATGTATATCTGACAATGTGCACCTGAAGGAGATTAAAATATCCTATGATGAGAAATGTTTAGGTAGACCTTTTGCACAGCCTTACATTTTGGGAGAGGAAGGACACAACCTGCCAACGAAACAACTACTAATAGACTTCTTCTCGTGCATATATTGGAACCGCTCTTGTAAAACATTGATTATCTTTAGAATTCGTATTAATGATGTGTTTGGCAAGAACTTGATTGAAGCGCTGCGTGAGATTCCAAATCTCAAGAGGTTAGAAATTGGATTTAATAAGTTGGGAGGTATAGGATATGTGAGGCATTAGGTAAAGTATTAGACCATCCACAATCCAAAGTGAAACACCTTCGTCTATCAAGTTGCAAACTCAAGTCACTTGATGTTATATGTACCTAATGCACTAATGGGCAGCAGCAGTACAATAAAGGGGTTATACCTTGCTTGCAATGATAATATTTCTCCAACTGGATGGAGGGTACTCTCAACCTTTCTACAACATCCGAACTGCAGATTAGTTAAGTTAAACCTTCATGGCACTAGACTTAATGATGATACATCAAATATATTGGGGAATGCCATTATTGGCTCGTCGGTGAGGGATTTGAATCTACAATCAATCCAATTAAGACGTATAGGCCAGCAGACGTTACTTCATCAATTATCTCACGCTTCAATAGAGAAACTGGATGTTAGTTATAATAAGATTGATGATATTGGTCTAGCTTCAATAGCCAATATTGGTACACTACAGTCTTTGAATCTTAGTATGAATCAATTAATTACCCCTGAAGGCTGGCAAACATTCTTCAATTCATTAATAAGAAGGGGGGTGCAATTGAAGTTACTTGATGTCAATTCCAATTATATTGGCAATGAAAGTGTTGCTGCACTTGGAAGTTTGCTAAGCTCCATGAGTACGCTCAAGACACTCAATATGGCTAGAATCTCAAGTCGTCTTCACACCACCGATATTCCTTCACAATGTTGGGTATCATTATTCACGACTTTACAAGATTCCAACTTGAACCTAGCGATGCTTGACTTGAGTTCTAACAGTATTGATGATGAAGGAATGCAACTTTTAGTACGGTTAGTTTCAAGTATGCCTTCATTAAAGTGCCTAAGATTGAATCACAACCGGTCAGTGACTCCTGCAGGATGGCAAGCACTAGCGGACTACTTCCGAAGTCCCAGCTTTTCATTAGTACGGAGTCCCAATGTTGCATTAAAAGAAGTGCATCTGAATGAAAACTACATCGATGATGATACAGTGGTTGCATTTGTTAGTGCCTTGGAACATAACAAAACTTTGAAATGGCTTGGTCTTGAAGGAACTTTTGATGAGCATGTAAATTATTCAATCACCGCGAGAGGATTGGAAGCTGTTTCGACTCTGGTTTGCAACAAAACAAGTATCATGGATACGTATAACTCAAACCACATATTGTTTGTTGATTGTTATGAAGATGAGGAAATAGATCAGATGAATCTTCCCAATGTTCTTCCTTTGTTACGCTTGAATGGAAACAAAGATAAAGCAGAAGTTGCACGCCAGAAGATTCTACAGACCCACTTCGCATCTGAAGACGACGTTACATCAAATATTCAAGAGTTTCTTGACATGGAATTAGAGGCGATGCCAAGGATAGTTGAGTGGATTGGGAGGCCTAAACCTATGAGTTATTGGGGTGGTACGAAGTATGAATGTGGCTGGATTGGCGATAGTGTATCTGGTTTGTCTCTTTTGTACAATCTCATGAGAAGATTGCCTGATCTGTTTGATTCGAATGCTCAAAAGAAGAAGCAATCATGACGTATAGCTCTAGTATATCATAATTGTATTGATATCTAAATGTGTAGACTTGTATTGCTATGACTATACACTTAGTCATCTATCCAGTCTATACTTATACACTGTATCACAGTCACATTAGCCAAGCATTAACAACCTGTCGTTGTTCTCTACATATCAAACTCACAACCTTCTTCTTATCCATCATTTTATCTTTCCATATATCAAGTTCATACTTTGTTTCATCTCGTATTCGTTTGATTGATATTATCTCATCTTCTAATATACCATATAAATCTAATTCTTCATTCTCGAAGTATAGGTATTGTTGAAATATAGCATAATCTGTTTTATTGTAGTATAGTTGTTTCTTCTCACTGGAGGTTGTTCGTGGACGGTATTGTATATCGGTAACAAGTTCTTCTAGGAATGATACATTGTATGGTTGATGTATGATTGTAGTGTTGGTGGTGGATGTTGAGCATGTACTTGAACATGAATCTCTTCTAAACATTCTCGATCGTTTGCTGCTCTTCTTCGATGAATCGGTAGAGAGCTTTGAAGAAGATGCTGATGAGGTGCTACTACTATCATGAGAACTATCACACTTGATATCGGTAGTATTGGGTAATCTATTCAAGAGATGTAACCGATGAAACATATCGCTATGACTCTTTTTCGTAGTATGTCTAGTTCTGCTCGATGATTTGGAGGTTGTTGCATGTATACTTCTATCCAACTCATCGTCTTTTACTTGTTGTGCATCGCCACTGCATCGACTTCGTCTGCTGATCGATGAGGATATCTTAGACAACATTGTAGATTGCAAACTAATCTTCATTGTTACTCTTGCACTGTTGCAATACATCGACACAACATATACTTATTATAATCATAAGCTCTCATCGACATGTAGCCGCTTTGTCGCCACAGAGAACACGTACATTTGGGCCTTGCCCCGGTCATTATATGATTACATAATATCCGTCCGAGGCCGATTAAAGAAGCAGCACTGGCATTATCCCTTTTACATTCATGCGAGGTTATGCCTCTCGATTCTTTGCAATGGAATGACGGCGTCAATAAGCGAGCGAGAGCCAGCCCCGAGAGCTTTTAACGGTACTCCGACGACTGATTAAAAAACCACAAGGGAAAGGCTGATTATGAGAGTTTGACAGTGACTACTACGATTGATAATGTGTCGTTGTGTTTTGCCTATACAACTGACTATTGATTAAATAGACCAAAGCTTTAATCGTCATGTAAAATAGAAACAAGTAGCCCATCTTTGATTGCTCATATCTGATATAAATGCTTGGCACATTGCAATTGATATGACGATGGCCAGTGGACGTTTATCTACTACATTGAGTGTCGATGGCGATGATGATAACATAGTAGACATGTCAACAACAAGAAGAAGTGGTAGATTCACTTCCCGTCTTCGTAGTCTAAGCAGAGGTAGACGCAACAATAGTATACCTCGAGGACGTAATCGTAGTTTGAGCATTAGTAGAAAGACCAAGACGACGACAGCGGCTACTAATGAAGGATATACATTAGACTGGAGTAAGAAAGGCAGCAGTTCTAAACCTTTGGGCAGATCAGTCGAGAGAGGAAGGAATCGCAGTTTGAGTATTAGCAGAAGAAAGAGTTCCTCCGAAGGTGGATATGCTATACTCGATGGCAAGAGTTTGTCCATCGGAGAATCGTCGACAGCTGATCGAGAGGTAGACGAAGATGATCAAAGACTGACACAGATGATGACTGCTGAGATAGAAAGGGTATTGGAGGAGCGGAGACTATCACATGATACCAGCAAGAAGACACACAAAGATACACCAACCGCTTCACAACAACTCAATCAACAGCAGTATGAAGATACAATACAAAAACTGAAACGTCGTCTATCCAAGATGGAGAGTAAACTACAAACCCAAAATGAATCACAAACAGAAGAAGTAAACAAATGGAAAGAACGATTCTTCCACTCTTGTGATCAGTTAGAAAAGATGGCTAGCAAGGCTGAGGTACAAACTAAACAATACATGAAACAAGTTAATGATATAGCAACAACACATGATGAATTAGTACAACAAGTTGATCATTATAAGATTGAGAATTGTGAACTATTAGCTAAATGTGATCGTTTATCTCATAAATGTGATCGATTAGAGATATCAGAAAGTAAACTTATGGAAGAACGGACAAGAGAACGTCAAGTCTATGGAGATATATGTGAAGAGAATGAGATACTACAGGAGTCTGTAGAGGAGGCGATGCAACTAGTTAATAGTATGGGTAAGAAGATGACGAGCTTTGTTCAGACACATGAATCTTGTGTTCAAGATTATGAAAACAAGTTGGCATCGTTGAGAGATGAGCTGAATCAGCATCACCCTATTACCTTCCCACCAACAATGGAAGAGTCATCTAGTTCTTCTTCGTCATCTTGTGCACCAAAAGAGAAGGAGAATGATAATCTACAGTCCGAGATTGCAAGGTTAAACACTGAGAATGAAGAAGCATATGAAGTACTGAAGATACTTCAACAAGAGATAGAGCTACTTCGTAACCAAGCTAAGGCTAAGACATCTTCCAAATCAAAGCCACAATCCAACTCGTCAGCTGAAAAGGAAGAAGAACGAGAACAAGAAGATCAAATAATCAAAGCAGATCGTACATTGCAACAAGATCTAATGTCCATCCTATTGAACAACCCAAGTGAAGTGAAGTCTCTATCATCCAACACTGGACCATGTCACATATGCAACAATGAAGATCATCCAACATTACGCTGTTCCTTCCTCAATGCTACTAGAATACCAATCACAATACATGATCGATTAAATGCCATAAAGTTTAAAGAAGAGAATGGATTGCATACTTTAAAGTTGAAGGAGGGTAATGTCATAGTGGATATTGATCGAATATGTAACGCTCATCCTCGAGCAGCATAGGCAAGAGGATCAGAATAGATAGATATCATAACTTTAGTAGGATACTTAGATATTTGTTTTTGATATTTATAGACTGGGACTGTATCATATATACTTGGTATGGGGAGACGGTTGATATTACAATGCTGAAGAGCACTCCAGGCTGTTTTAATTGGAGTAGTGGAATTGTTTGAAGACTTAGAAGGTCGATACATAGTTTTGGATACTGAAAGAGAGAACCGCCCCCGCCCCCTGACAAACTCCAGAGCATCGGCTAGGAAACCATGCCAAGCCTTCGGCTTCGGGTGTAAGACTATCCTTTATCGTCAACTTAAGATGACAATTGCTACCCCTCCAGCATATCACTCCTTGGGACGCCTCGGACTTTATGCACGGTGTCATCGGACATAGACTAATGTAGCACAATACAACTCATTGAAGTGATAGCTTGACATTTATTTATGTTAGTAGTGTTGGTATGTGTTGAACATAAGATTGTCGCATTAGAACTATTAAAAATACAAAGCTACAACTTGAGTGATGCCAACTCTTTCCTCAAACTCTCCTCACTCTCCATCTTCTTCTTCTGATCATCATTCAACTCAACACCACTAGCCAACTTGGCTTTAATCTCATCAATTTGTTTCAATACCTTGTTAATTTTCTTGGCACGCTTAGTTGGGTCTGCCTTATTGGCTTCTATTCTTGCCTTCTCTTCCTTCTTCTTGCGTTGTTCTGCCTCGGCTGCTTCTTGTTCTACCTTTTCTTTTGCCAATCGTTGCTTCTCACGTCGTAAGGCCGACTTTGACTTTTCTCCATCCCCTCCTCCTACTACACTTGCCATGCCGACTGGTCCTGATCGTTTCGTAATCTTGACACCCGATACATTTGCAGCACTTCCCTCACGTTCTTGTCTCATTCGTTCAGCGAGAGTGCTTCCTCCTCCTCTACCTGCACTACCCTTACGAGCACCTGGTGGAAGATAGGCTCCTCCTCCGCCACCAGCGGCATTACGACCTTTTGGTGGAACGTATGCCGCAGCAGCAGGCTTGGCCGTCTTTGATGAACTATTCTGAGATGACAATTTGGCCAAGGCACTTTTGGCAGCATCTCCCTTTAACTCGACATATCGTCTTGGTGGTGGACTCTGTGGCCGATCAGGATAGTAATAATACTCCTCCTTCTCATCACCACTTGGAAATGGAGCAGGGACAAACTCAGCACAGAGTAACTTATCAGGTTTATACTTGGAATTGTCCCAGGGTAACTTTTTTTCATCAACTAACGATCCATCATACCGATATATATGCACACCATTATCAACATTCATTCTTGGACTTGTCGTACTCACGAGGTATGTACGTGAATCTGGAGACCATTGATGTCCAACAACTGGTGATGATGATGTTATACTCAAGTTTTCCTTGATTGTTACATACTTTGTCTCACCGTCAACTCGTTCTTTCTTACCTTCGTCATCGAGGATTATATGACGAGGTATGTTCTTACCCTTGTTACGATCGTAAAAGTCCATACCGCCTGCCAAGTTACCATATCCACCACTAATTAAGAATCGACCGTGTGGACTAACATCCAATGTATTGCGGTGTGCTGTTTTAAAGAGGAGAAAGGAAGAGCCAATGAGTTGGCGTTAGTTGTTTGCGCACATCATATGAACAAAACAGAAAACTCCCCATCTACATCAGCAACTTACCCCTTCCCAATAGAAATGTCGGTTCACCAGTTATACCATGATGTAAACTCGTCAATGCTGGCATTCTACCAGATATAATAGCAAATGGAACAGGGCCATTAATACTAGGATTGGTAATCCACGAAGCACTCACAATCGGCACAGTACCCTGTGTAGTTTTTGTAGATTCACTCGGTAATGGCACTGATATGGCACTACCATATCCTGGACGCTTATTATCATTCTCTAACAGTAGGAATAAGTGTGATGATCCATAGTATGATTCACCTGTGGCATCAATCGATGTTGATGTAGTAACTAATGCTGAATCGGCTCGAGGTGACCATTGCACGATTGCTTCTTCGGCTGAGAAGAGTGATTTTGATGCGAGTGATGGTCCCGATGGAATGTTAGTATTGTCATCTTTTAATGTGGATGATTCACGTCCCATACGATCGGGATAACGTAATAAATCTATCCGTGCTGGCTTGCCTTTGACACCGGGTATAAAAGCTGTCAAGAGATACTTCTCCTCGTCATTACTACTTGATGTGGTGGTGTTTGATGGATAACCCTTAACATCAGGTAAACTAAACGAAGCAATATTCTGACAACGTACTTTACCAACTCGATTGAATGTACTTGGATTATATATATGTACCTCATTGGTAACTAAATGAAACATTAATGTTTCATCATGTGTCCATTGCAATGTTAATAATGTTGCTTTTTTACAACTAAATCCATGTAGTACTGTGCCTGTTTTTGCATTCCATATCTTTAGATTTCCATTGGTTGTTGATGCTGAGTTTGGACGTTCCCATGTTACGATGTAGGATCCACGAGGTGAACATTTGGCAAGTTGTATTGCTTTACTATCAAGTAAAAATGGTGTAGGTGTTGTCTTACTGCTGCTAGAATCAGAGTTGAAATCACATTTGATTAAACCAACATTTGCATCATGAATATAAGCACAGCTACCATTTGGATTTAAGAGATGGAATGTTGATTTACCCTTGTATAATGTATTACCACCCTTGGATGACGATTGCAATGATGATTGTGTGGATGCGGATGAAGTATCGGGTATTTGATACAATTCTACAGCCTCCTTGGATCGTATGAGGAGTTTGACGGGTTGATGAGATGATGTCATGTTCTATTGTTGTTCTGGGTGGATATGTCGGTATTGACTAAGCTTGATATGAGATAATAATGCCGTCGCCTTTGCCCTCACGCGACAATGCATGCCGATAAATTTATTCTAAAATAAGGCGACGGCCAGACTTTAAAATTGATCACAAGACCACTACCATGCTAGATAGTAGACGGAAACTAATATACTACATCCCAACTACATCCCATAGAGCGTAATAAAATAACGAAGAGGATACCAAAAGATACCACACACGCACCACACTCCTTGATTGCTTTATTGATGTTTTGCTCCCTTATGACTACTTCTACTCATAATAATTGATCTCATTTACTGTGAATTTATCATTATCTACACACTGTTGCATTGCTTGATATACAATGAGATGATCAAATGGTGTAACAATGTTCAACAGTTCATATCATAGGGGTATCCTAAGCCTCAGATATTCAAGTGTTACTCATATGATATCGTATGAGATGATATGTCTAACAGGTCGGATTCAGACTTATTGAGAACAAGTCGAAGAGTAAGACCCGATAATATAATTCAAGAATTCAGAAATTATAAATCACGCTTCCTCTTCAATCCACCTGACTTCTTCTGGGCATTAGAATCGAACAGATCTGGGAGTCTCCGCAGTAGATTGAACATAGTGGACAATCCAGATACTTTCATACCTTTCCAATCGATAGGTGTAGGCCTCCCAATCCAAGTAATAACAGGCGGCATTACTTGTAATTCCATATCTAACAACTCTTGCATCTTTGAAGTGTTATTAGAGAAGTGGGTCCGTAGGATCTTCTGACGAGCAACTTCTGATTTGTCCTTGTTCTTGTTTAGTTCTAATGATGAAGAAAGATCAGGAAGATTCATCTCTTCGTATTGGTATTCATAGAGACCAAGTTCTTCAAGCGTATGGTTGGAGTTGTAGGTATCGATGATACTTGTTTTGTTGCAGAGAAGAGTAGAAACAGCTGCGAATCCTCTCGCTGTGATTGAGACTACCTCGTTGATGCCGATGCCAAAAGGACAGAATAATTCCAATCTCTTCAAGGTCTTGTTATTTGCCAAAGCACTTGTTAATACAACCAACGTATCATCATTTATATTGTTTCCATCCAAACGAAGTTCTTCCAATGCAAAGCTGGGACTTTGGAGATAACCTGAAAGATCTTGCCAGCAAGTATGTGTTACCGAGCGATTGGAACTCAAATCGAGTTGCTCTAGAGAACTCATTCTCGAAACTAACCCTGCCAAGAGTTGTAACCCGTCATCATCAATGCTATTGCAACTAAGATGTAGTTTTACTAGGTCCAAATTGGAATCTTGTAATGTTGTGAATAATGATACCCAAGCTTGTGCAGTAATGTTGTCGGAGTCGTCCCGTGAGCTCGATATACCGTTCATATTTAGTGATTTCAAGGTATTCGTGTTTCTCAATAATCTTCCAATACCACTAATGCCTTCATCACCAAGTTTATTCCAAGGGATATCAAGCTCCCTCAATTGTATTCCTCTCGTCTCTAACAAATTAAAGAAGGACCTCCAGCCTGTTGGAGTAATTACATCGCTGCCATATAGATTCAAAGACTTTAATGTACCAATCCCAGCCAAAGCAGCTAACCCAGAATCACTGATCCCAGTTTGTTTTAAATCTAAACTTTCTATTGAAGATTGTGTCAATTGATTGAATAATACCTTCCAGCCTGCGCTGCTTATGAATTTGTTGTTTGATAGATCTATTGTCTTCACTGGCGAGCCATTTAAGGCACTACCCAGTGTTTTTGCTGCATCATCACTAATTCCAGCACCAAATAAATCTAGATTAATCAGCTTGCAGTTTGGATCACGTAGGAGTTTTGAAAGTTCATTCCAGCCAACAGAAGTGATGTTGCGGTGACTGTACTTTTTGAGGGATAACGTCTTCATTGAGTTGTTTACTGATAACGCGTCGCATAAAAGTCTCATTTCATCATCACCAAGTTCATTTTGGGGTAGAAGTAGTTCTTCCAGCATGGACTTTGGATCTTTGACAACTTTCCACAATGCATTGATACCCTGTACTCCAGCATGAGAAACTTCCAATCTCTTGAGACTATGGTGTCCACTTAGTCTTTCAATTAAACCCCAACCAAACTCATCATTTATGCCAAGTACACTGAGTTCAAAGCAAGTAATTGTTTTATTTTTGTGAATACAATAGAAGAATGCTTGAAGTTGTTTTTTGGTTGGTAAGTTTTGTCCTTCATCTCCCAAAATATAACTTCCTACTGTCCCAGATTGAGACATCCTGATAGAGTATAGATGTTTATTATTAGCGATACAGTCACCATCCATTTCCCAATCAATACTATTGAAAAAGCATGCATTGCTGTCACGATCAACATCTAGTGATATAGAAAGATGAGTAACACGAGGATCGTGCTCTTTGAGTCTTTGCAATGTTTCATTGTCCAATTTATACACTTGATCATAATTTGTTTCTTCCATCTTGATTAATATGGTGTATGTGTTTTGTATGGAAGGTAGATACAATATATTACTGTGTAAGGTGTACCTTTTGTGTAGTGTAATTTTGGGTGTTCCTAGTTGTGTGTGATATAGACGATGATGGGCTTAAACTACTGTCTCCGGACCTACACCAACGTAAAGAGGGTTAAAAACTGATTAAAGAGAATGTGTTCGGTACCAATGAGCGCTGATTGGCATACTAATCAATATCCTATTTGGCCATTGCAAATTGATAATTGCAATTGACTCTTGTTTTCATCATCTTGAGAACTCCTTCTAGGGTTTACCACACGGTTCACAAGACCACTACCACGTAGAAAAGGCGTTAAAAAAACAATATATTGAGTGTATTCTTAGTATATTACCCGCCGAATAGGCATACTAATTCGATCCTCAACAATACTACATAAATACGAGAGAAAAAATGGCAACATAAAGTAGGACAAAAAGGATACCGTTATGATTTTTCCACTTACTAACTTACTTACACTACATAACTACTACTAAAATCTCTACTTTCACTGTCATGAGAAGAAGGAGCTACATATATACTTATTATAATCATGTAGTAGTCTACACTTGCTTCCGTCTTTTGTGGACTTGAATCGAATAGGGGTATCCTCGTCCTCAGCTACCAATCCAAGTTCACCACAAGCTAGGGTTTCACAAGAATCCAGAAGTTATAAATCCCGCTTCCTCTTCGATCCATCTGACTTCTTCTGGGCACTCGAATCAAATAGATCGGGTACCCTCCGCAATAGACTATACATTAGAGACAACCCAGAAACATTCATGCCACTCCAACCAACTGGAGGCCTCCCCGCATAGGCCATGACAATAGGCATGGCCTCTAGATCCATGCCAAGTAAGTCTTGAATGTTTGATGTGGTATCATCAGAGAAGTGGGTCTGTAGAATCTTTTGGCGTGCAACTTCTGTCTTGTCTTCATTCTTGTTCAATTCCAAATATGATAATAGATCATCAGGGCGGACTTCCGCCTGAACATTACACAGCATATGATTGGAGTTGTAGGTATCCATAATGCTTGATTTATTGCAAAGAAGAGTTGTAATAGCTGCCCATCCCCTTCCGGTTATGAAAATACCATCGTCAGTATCATCTTCAGAATCACTAACTGATTCTTTATACAAATTAAGCATCTTCAAGGTTGTGTTTTGTGTTAAAGCGTTTGTAAAGCCAATCAACGTATCATCATCAATGTTGTTATCGGATAAACCAAGTTTTTCTAATGCAAAGTTGGGACTTTGGAAGAATCCTGACAGCGCCTGCCAGCCAGTAGGCGTCACCCTTATATTACTTCCCAAATTGAGGTATTTTAGAGAGGTCATGCTTGAAACTAACCGTATTAAAACCCGTATCCCTTCATCGTCAATGGTGTTACTACCAAGATTAAGCTTTACTAAGTTCAAGTTGGAATCTTGTAATGTCGTGAAGAATCTCTGCCATCCTCGTGGAGTAATTGAAACATAGCCACCAGAACCATATGAGTATGACATGCCATCAATATCTAGTATTTTTAAAGCGCTTCCACTAATACTCAACACACTCCCCAGAACATCAATGCCTCCATTGGCAATGTTGTTATACGAGAGGTTGAGTTTTTTGAATTGCATTCTCCTCGTTTGCAGTGCGGTGAAGAAAGACCGCCAGCCTGAAAATGAGACCGATTCGTTACTGTTATACATATCCAAGGACTTCAGGGTACTAATACTAGCCAATACAATTAGACCATCATCGCCAATGTCATTATACGTGAGGTTCAGATGTTCTACCGAAGTTTCTGATAACTGATTGAGTAAAGTCTGCCATCCTATGATACTAATAGACTTGTTATGGCATAGATCTAAAGCCTTCACTGATGAGCCACTAAGCGCACCACCCACAATAATTGCTCCTTCATCAGTTATATCATTCCAACTTAAAGATAGTTTAGTCAATTTGCAATTGGGATGTTGTAAAACAGTTGAAAGTGCTCTCCAACCAAGAGACGTAATTTGACTGTTACGTTCGATGTCTAGCTTCTTTAATCTACTATTGCCCAATAATGCACCAGACAAATACCGCATGTCCTCATCATTGAGATAGCAATTTGAAAGACGAAGATCTTCCAATTTGGAATTAGTATGTGACAATACTTTCCCTACGGCGGTGAGTCCTATACTTCCCAATCTGCCATATTCGATTTCTAATCTCTTGATACTGGGGTGGCCTTGCAGTCCTTCAATTAAACTACCACCAAACTTGTTAGCAATTGTAATCGAACGAAATGATAACGCTGTAATAGTTCTATTCCGATATATGCACGAGAAGAAGTCTTGAAGTTGCTGTTGGGTTGGTAAGTTATCTCCATCCTCTCCTAAAATGTGTTTTGAACCGAATTCATAAGATATATGCAGTCTCTTGAGATGTGTATTATTAGCAATACAATCTCCGTCCTCTTTCCAATCGAAGTCTTTAAAATAAGATTCACCATCATCATGCATGATCTCGAAACTTATTTTGACAGCCGTGACACTCGGATTTGGAAGTCTTTGCAAAACTTTCTTATCTAATGTGATATAACTATAATTCTCATCATCTTCAACATCACTATCATCATCTTCAATGTAGCTGTTATCATTCACATTATCCCCATTATTCTCAACAGGATCGATTTGATTGTTCGGTTCTTCCATCTTGTTTTGTATGTCGAGTTATAATATGTTAGTTGTACGGCAGGTATTATTGTGTGTGGTGGTGTACCTTAATTTGTGTGTGATTAGAAGACGAAGGGCTTAGATTTGTATCTCCGGACCTATACGGGTGGAAAGAGCGTCAACAAAAACTATTGATTGAGTGTATTCTTAGTATATTACCAGCCAAATAGGCATAGGTACTATTCCATCCTCAAATGGCTTAGTAACAAAAGGCTCATGGTTTTTGTAGTGCAACATTTGTAGTGCATTGAAGTGCAGTCACGGGTAATTGTAGTGCACAGAATTCTATCATGTTCTTTATGGTACTCATGTATCAATGTATGGTACGAGTTTAAACCCTATTTTGACGCGTTACATTGTCACTAAGCGAAATTTTCACTTAGGTACCAAAATACATAAAATATTTAATGGCTCACTGTTACTGTCCCACTTAAAAAAATAATGCCTTCCGCCACTTAAGGCATTTAATTTTGCTAACACCCAAACCATGGCGGCCGAGGGCTACGACGCTCACAATGGAGGTGATACCACCCAACCTGCGGCAGGATATGTTAGTACATATAGTTATTAAAAATATACTAGCTTGTTTTAATCAGATATTTAGTTTAACTAGTTCTATTTGATGTGTGCAGTAAGCCTATGAATCGTTACTTTTTGCTATCGCTCTCAACTAACTCAATAATTGGTATAATCGACGTTGTACTCCAATTAAATGCCCTCTAATCGATATGATAGTTATATATAGGTTGTATAGGGGGCAAGTGGGTATGGTTGGGTGTATCAAAGCCGGTGTAGGTTGTCAGTAATGGCTCTAATAGGGTGGCTACTACCCACCTCCACCCCCACTTTGCAATGGCTTTATTGTAATTATCTCTCCATACACTAACTGCCGATATATAATGGTCATATCATATTGTAAAGGGGATATTGGTTGATGATTTGACGCATCAAACACTGGTAGGAGATGGTGGCTGGCCATGATACGAACGTTTAACCGTAGTAATAGAGAATCACCACATCAATATTGCAATGGCTGTAATGTAGATATCTCCCCCTACACCGACCGCCGATGTACAATTGATACATCATATTGTAGAGGGGTTATTGGTAAATTATTTGATGCATCAAACACCGGTGGTGGAGGGTATATGGCCATGATATGGACACTTAATGGTAGAAAGTTGAATAATTGCAATTGTAGTGTTTGATGGATACCGTCTCAGTATGGTGTATTGCAATATAACAAATAGTCCTCTATGTAAAAGAGAAGACTGCAGCCCCCTCCATATACATGTTGGCGAGGTTGTGCACCCTCCATGTCGGGGATTTAAGGCGTTAGGATGGAGCCATTATACCAAAGTAACGCCATCGAGTTGTTTGAGGTCAGAATTTTGCTAACACTAGTTTGGCTTTTGAGGCGAGTTTTGACCATGAAGATGCCACTTCTGATATCGACTATTCTATATAGAAATGATCCTCTCGTCATGCTCTAAACGATGGTAATGTGTCCTGGAATGAACGATATAGTTAAATATGTTGTATAATAGGATACCTATAAAGCCGCCAAATTAAGAATTTTAGCGTTACTTTTTGGCTCCGTCAAAATAGGGATAAAACTCGTATTCATTTATGTAGGATTGTACTAATTCCATGTCACATCTTAATACCTTTTCCCTGATAGATAGATTAATATTTGTACCTGCACTACAAATTACTCGTGACTGCACTACAAAAACCTAAAGGCAGTACTAAATGTGATTTTGTAGTGCAGAAAGAATGAATTTTGTAGTGCAGAAAGAATGATACTGCCCAGCAGACACATATCTTGTGATAAAGGGGATTGCCCCCCTATTTAAGTTACCTTTGTGTTGACTTGAATTAACATTCATCCTATTTCCAACACAGAAAGAACAGCACAGATTTCAATGATAAACAATCAAACAACATGTCTAATAATGACAATCAAATGATATGCCTATGTTTTAGAGTGTTGTTTTGTTAGTTTATGATAAGGATACCAGTAACAAGTATAAGGATACCTACAACTAAAGATAACTAAATCACACTGAATGGTCCACACATTAGTTTGACTATGAACTTAGATCATAAGAAGAGTTGGTATGTTATCTAAACACTCTTCCTTAATAGCCCTTCTGCTGGCTCACAAGTAATAAAGGGGGTTTAGGGGGCACAATGTGTTCCCCTCTAAATTTGTAGTGCAAAACCTCTAGGGTAGGTGCACTTCAATGCACTACAAAAGCTGCACTACAAAACCCTGAGCTCTAACAAAAGGAACAAAAGGCGTGCTCAAGAGCATACAACTCAGATAAGTACTCCAGAAATAGCGGGGCTGAAGAAAAAGGATACCGATTTTCACCAACAACATCCATCCACAAACATTGAAAGAGCCCATCTGCTTCACACTGCTCGTATACACCTGTATTGATGCTGAATTGCAATAGTACTTAACCACCTAATACTCAGTACTGCGATATTGACTTCCTTCTTTATTATAATATATGAGGATACCGAAGGATATGCTGATCACAGCCGAGCGCTAGCCGCAACTACGATAACAGTAACAGCCACTATTCACATAACAAAAACTATCGTAAGTAGGTGCCTATGTTGAGAAGAGCATGCTTCTTCCAACATTGTATTATGTTATAAGTACTCTTCACCGACCCCCAAATATAGCCGTACCTCCCAACGATGGGGGTAGAGCTTTCAACCCCGATGTTTCCTTAGTCAATTCCTCCTTCAATATACTCGAATCTCGTACATCCTTATTAACTATATTCCCAAGCCGTTCCATACCCAATCGTTGATCATTCAATACATTAAATAATGCCACCTTGTCTTCTGTTTGTAATGGATCTTCCATTGACGTAGTAGTGGTAACATGCTGTCGTTGAGATTCAATAGTAGCACCTCTCATCCTCCATACACGTGCTTGATGTTTAGCTCGTTCTTCTAAATCAATTAATGCCTTATCAACTAATGTAACTTGTTGAATTATTTCATTTAATTTTTGTTGTGACTGTACTTCAGCATTTTGTGTAGGTTGATTCATACAACGGATAATTTCAACTTTTCTCATTAATTCTAATAATCGACGTTTTAATACTTCTTGTTCGGAATTGGAATGTTGAATTGATGTTTGGGATGATTTTGCTGCTTTTTCTAAGAATTGGAGAGTCTCACGTAACTTCTTGGCATGTTCTGCTAATGAATTGGCTTTATCTTGTTGGGATACTATACGTGAATGTAACGCTGATGCACCGACTAATGGTGTTGGCATTAATTCGTTAGTGTCTGGATTACGTGCTAGTGCCTCATTCCATACTGAATTACTAATATGTGGTGGTTTTGGTACTGATAAGTGTCCACCACCTTGTGAATGTGACCGATGTTCGGGTGGCAACGCGTCATACAATATAGCCGTAAAGGCACATAATGAAGAGGGAGTGTTATTACTAGCCAATGCAGGATTACGTGGATCAGCTGCAGTGGATGAATATTTGGCATGTAAGTTGAAGATTGCCTCTTCGATACGTGCTGTTTCTTGACGTTGTGATGCTGATTGATGTGCATGTAATGCTGCTTGGTGTGGATTATATTGTTGTTGTTGTTGAGGTTGTAGTGGTTGTCCAAATGGAGCTGGGGCAGGTTGCGGTGTTGCTCCGAACAACCCACCTGATGGGGCTGGTGAAGGTGCACCAAATAATCCCGTAGTAGCAGGTGCTAAATGTGTTTTATGAGAAGAGAGTATTGCGTTTAGTGAATGTTCATGGCAGTATATCTAATGAGAGTTGACATTTTAAATCAATTACCTGGAGTTGGTGCGCCAAACAGTCCACCGCTCGGTGCTGGGGCTGAGAAAACAACAATATATTGAATTTAATATATTAATGTAACTTAAATAGATATCAAACAATCTTCTTATACGTACCAGGAGCACCGAATAATCCACCTGTTGCTGGTGCTGGGGCTAAATTAGAGATGAAAAGTTGTTTATTAGATAACAATATGTCCAACGACAATTAGCACAATATGGACTAAAAGATGAGCTACAGCACATCATTATATCCTTACCAGGTGCACCGAATAAACCAGTAGTAGCAGGTGCAGGAGCTGTTTATACATAAGGCAGTGGCAAAAACAAAAAAATGAACACATGATGTGCACTTTTGTGAGACATAATATATACTATAGCATATACCCCACAAAACACAAATCAATTGTAACATACCAGGATTTGAACCAAACAATCCACCACCCGTAGCAGGTGCTGCTGTATTAGAAGTACCAATAATCGGAGGAGGGTTTAAACTTGGAGCTGGTTGAGATGCTGTTGGTGGTGTTGATGGATGTTGTTGTGTAGCTGTTGCTGGTGCACCGCCGAATGAAAAACCAGCTGCGGGTGCAGGTGTTGTGGATGCTGCCGCTGATGTTCCTTTACCGAAGGTGGCGGTTGTATTGTTACCCCAAGTTACCATCGTTTGTTGTTTATTTTTGTATTGTAGAGATGTGATTGAGATTTGTGATTTGAGATTTCACGTGACTACTTGGTTTAATTGATCCGATATCCTCTCAATGTTATGCCTCTGTACAATAATAATGGGTCAAGGCTATCGTCGGCATAGGCGCTAGGTGAATATACAATACGTAGAGTGTACTTCAAATGGTGGTGGTCCGGTGTATCCCTCATCAAGGAGTTTTCATATCGAATATAAATGAAAACTAATCATTTCTGTTTTATGTTAGTTTTGGACTTGGCAAATCAAAGTTATTAATTATTATGATCATCAAAGTAGTACAGCAATTCGGCCGCTAATACGCTGATAATATACTCAATACATCAGTTTTTAATGCAATATCCATCCGAGTTGGTCCGGAGATTGTAGTTTGATCCCATTATCTTCTATATCGTCACAAAGAAGCAACACCTTTTTTGGTGTAACTAGAGTTGCTAATCTATATTATAATATTATAATAATATATATATAACGGTAACGATAAGATGGAGGAATCAAACAATCAAGAAGATCCTATTAACAACAATGGGAATAACGTGAATGAAGAGGAGGATTATGATGAAGATAATATATTGTATACCTTCAAATTGGACAAGAAGACATTAAATAACCTCAAACAAAATGATCCAAGTGTTACTGATTTCACTTTAGGTTTACATAGTAGTGGCGACAGGGAACCTTTTTTCAATAGTATTGATTGGAAAGTAAATGGTGATTGCATTGCCAATAATACACATATGAAGAGGCTGCGTATATATCATAATGCAACATCAGTTTTTTCATCCAAGTATAGTTTGGGAGACGAAGGACATAACTTGCCTAAAAGACAGCAACTTCAAGAGTTCTTCTCGTGTATATATCGAAATAGTTCCATTCATCAAATAGAGATTATTGCAATTGACATTAGTGATGACTTTGGTGGGGGGTTAATTGAAGGGTTGAGTGGACATTCCAGTCTCATTCGATTAGAGATTGGACAATATAGTAGTTTAGGGAGCAGGTGTATTAGTGCATTAGGGAAAATATTGAAACACCCAATGTCCAAATTGAAAGTTCTTAGTCTTCCTAATTGTCAACTTGATGAAGAGAGTTTTAGTACTATATGTGATGCATTACTGGGCAATACTAAGATGAAGAGTCTATGCCTCAAAGGCAATACACAGATTGCCACGACAGGATGGAGGGCACTTTCAACTGTTCTGCAACATCCAGACTGTAAATTGACTAATCTTGATTTGGGCTGGACTGATATTAATGATGTGGGGTCAAATATATTGGGTAGTGCGCTTAGTGTATCATCAATTAAGGCTCTTGATCTATCAAATGCAAAGATCAGCAGTGTAGGATGGCAGACGTTACTCAATGAGTTGTCACAAACATCAATAGAAAAGCTACACCTCTTCCATAACTGCGTTAGTGACGCTAGTTTAGCTTCACTGGCCAACATTAGTACGTTGAAAGTCTTGGATATTAGCATTAACAAATCAATTACCCTGGAAGGCTGGCATTCATTCTTCAACACATTACAAACGAGAGGAACTAAATTACAAAAGCTTGACATTTGTGGTAACGCTATTGGAGATATTAGCGTCACTGCCTTAGGTAGTTTGTTCAGCAATATGAGCACATTGAAAACACTTGATATGGGCAGCGCTGCGTTGGTTACTTCACAAGGCTGGGTATCATTCTTCACAACATTACAAGAGTCCAACTTGGACCTGGTAGAGCTGAATCTCAACTCAAACAGCATTGATGATGAAGGCATACAACTATTGGTACGGTTAGTCTCAAGAATGAGATCCCTGACTCATCTATATTTGGGGGCGAATCGTTTGGTATCACCTACTGGCTGGGGAGCACTTACGAGCCCCCTCCAAAGCCCTAGCTGTGCATTAGAAGAGCTCTATTTAGATGGCAACAAAATCAGTGATGACACACTGACAGCATTTAAGAGTGCCTTGGGAGATAATAGAACTCTGAAACGTCTTTCACTTTCACTTGAAAGATGTACTATGGATGAAGATGCCTCTGATAATGAGGATGACAATGAGGAGTTCACTGAGAGAGGTTGGGAAGCATTATCATCACTTCTTTGCAATAAAACAAGCATCATAGACACTTACACTTCCAACCACACTCTTCAGTATGTTTGCCGTGGCTACGCTGTCGATCTCACCTTGCCTGGTGATCTTGCTTCATCATTGGAATTGAATCGGAACAAGGACAAGGCAGAAGTTGCTCGTCAGAAGATTCTACAAACCCACTTCTCAACCAAAGATTGTGATTCGTCAAAGTTGCAAGTGTTGCTTGACATGGAACTGGAGATGATGCCGACTACTATCGCTTGGATTGGAAGGCCAACTCATAATGATTGGAATTGGACGAGTGTGTCTGGATTGTCTCTTCTGTACAATCTAATGCGCAGACTGCCAGACATCTTTGATCCGAGTGCTCAAAAGAAGAAGCCGGTAGGTGGTAAGAGGAAGCGTGATAGCTGAACATCATCTATAAAAGTAAATTGTTGGAGAAAGTCGCCCACGCCTATCCTTATCAAATAAGAGAGGCTTCATGATAAGAGAGGCTTCATTGTATCCGATAACATTACTATACTATCTAAGTTACACTATTGAACATTTAGTGCTTATATTCGGTGTGATACACAATAGTTATTCAGTGCGTTGGTCAGGGGCTTAAAAGAGACCAAAAGAGCTCTTTTAAATGGTGGTGGTCTTGTATCCTATTAATTCTCCTCTAAGGAGTTTTCTCGTGATACATGAAAACTATCATTTGCAAGTTGCAAAGAAGTTATTATTTACTGTTAGTTATCGAGTTATAGTAGTAGATAGCAGTTTAGCCGCTCGTGCGCTGATAATATACTCAGTACATCGAGTTTTAACGTTTTTTCCATCAGTGTCGGTCCGGAGATTGTAGTCTGAGCCCTTCAACTTCTAATCAACACACAAACTCACTTTCGATATTCTCTTCACAAAATTTTACTTTAATAGTAGAGCCAAGGGGTTCAACCCACACATAAATATGGAGGATGCAAACAACCAAGATGGTACTATTGATATAGATGACGATATTAGTGATATTGAAGAGGATGTTAGCTTTGAGGGCGGAGAATTAGACGAGACTCTATTCCAAAGGTTGAAGAGCAATGATTCAAATATTAACTATTTACACATTGTTTTGAATCCTGATAATGATGGCAAATGCTTTTTCAATAGTATAAATTGGAAAGAGGATGGCGATTATATTGGTAATAACACGAAGCTAAGAAAGTTAGTACTAATACATCAAGGGCAACGGGATCAACGTTATATTTTAGGAGAAGAAGGTCACAACTTACCTACCAAACAACAATTACAAGACTTCTTCTCGTGCATATACCGGAACCGTTCCGTGAAGGAATTTAGGATTAGTTCAATTGATATTAATAATAAGTTTGGTGGGGATTTAATTGAGGGTCTACGTGGTCATCCCAGCTTAGTAACATTGGATATTTCAAATGGTAAATCGGGTATTAGTAATGGTATACTGGGAAACACACTAATGAAAGTATTAACACATCCAAAGTGCAGGTTGAAGTGCCTTGCTTTATCTGATTGTATACTTGAGGACGAGGGAATCAGTATTATATGTGATTCGTTAATGCACAGCAACACATTGAAGAGGCTATCCCTTAACAACATGCAGATGGCTGTTTCTTCCGTCGGATGGAGGGCACTATCAACCTTTATTCGGCATCCAAATTGCAAGTTGGTTGACTTAGGGCTATATGATATTGGGATTAATGATGAGTCAGCTAACTTATTGGGGAGTGCTCTTCATAGCTCATCATCAATTAAGATTCTAAATCTATCAGCTAATAGAGTAGTGCTGGTTGGAATACATTACTCAATCAGTTGTCACAAACCTCAATAGAAAGTGTGGATTTTAATGATAATAATATTGGTGATGGTGGTTTATCTGCGTTGTTGGCTATTAGTACATTGAAGTCTTTGAATCTACATGCCAACCCATTCATTACTCCATCAGGCTGGCGGTCCTTCTTTAATTTGTCAGAGACGAGAGGAATACAATTGGTGGAGCTTGATATTTCCCTGAATCGTATCGGAGATGTAGGCGTGGCTGCTCTAGGAAGTTTGTTGAGCACTAATAATAACACGTTCAAAACCCTGGATATGGCTCAGTTGGAAGACTCAGGTGATATCTCCAATAACGTCACTTCACAAGGATGGGTATCACTTTTCAATCAATTACAAGATACTAATTTGGCACTAACAAAGCTAATTCTAAATGGTAATTGCATTGATGATCAAGGAATGGAACTTTTGATTCAAACAGTTTCAATAATGAGCTCTCTAGAGCATCTCGAAGTGGCAGCCAATAGATTGGTGACACCCATTGGCTGGCAAGCACTGTCTGACTACCCACAGAGTCCGAGCTTTGCCTTAGAAGAAATTCTTCTTGATGAGAATGAAATCAATGATGATATAATTGTTGCATTCACAAATGCCTTGGCACAAAACAAAACTTTGAAACGGTTTTCTTTCTTTGATTGTACTGATGAGGATGGCATTGATTTGATCACCGAGAGAGGTTGGGGTACTGTTTCTACTCTTCTCTGTAACAAAACAAGTATCATGGATACATATAGGTCTAACCACATCATCTACGATGCCTGTTATGATGATGACGACAATGGAGTCGCTTCCTATATGTATCTAAATGAAAACAAAGATAAAGCGGAAGTTGCACGTCAGAAGATTCTACAAACTCACTTCTCAACTGAATACGACGCCATATCACACATTCAAGAGTTTCTTGATATGGAACTTGAGATTATGCCAACTGCTATCGCCTGGATTGGGAAGCCAACACCCATGGGTTGGAGTGGCAAGAGTGTGTCTGGGTTGTCTACTATGTACAATCTCATGAGGAGGCTCCCAGACTTGTTTGACTCTAGTTGTAAAGAGAAGCCATCTACGGGGAAGAGGAAACATTTTGCCTAGAAGAAGTGATAGACATAGTTATAACATTGTAGACGACTGCATGATTATATATATGTCAGCTATGTCTCATCTTTTTATTCTTCTCGGGACGGAGCGGGGGATATTTCACATTAGGATACCATTTTTTGTGAATATCTGTACCACACATCATGCACCAATCACTCTTCCTAGAGTTCACTCCATGCAGTATTAGCCACACATCAGTGATCTATGAAGAAGAGCTAGGTTCATCCTACTCATAGAGGCTATGTAGGAGCTCATGGGAGATGGAGAGAAGGATACCTCAAAAGTCCGTCAAAAAGTTACCTCGTACCGTTGATAAAAATTGATGAACGGACAAAATAGCTACTAGCTTGTAATATTGCTCGACGATAATCACGCCTACGAACGACAATCGTATGGGCCTCTTTACTCACCATTACACATACTATCATTTAAGTCAATTAAGTCTCCGTTCGTGTATGCTCATTGTAACTAAGAAGCCCCTATGTATAAACGGCACTCGTGACTTCCAATTTTGACTTTGTGCTCTATCTAATATTTGTCCATCGGTGAAGTAGAATGAGTAAGGAGGCTTCCGTCTGTTCAAACTAATGCCGATGTTTGGGGAGAGGCCTTATCTCAAATACCATTGTAACAATTTCACAGCACGGCTAATAACAGGACTTAATATACAGAGAGCCATAGCTTCCTCACTGTAATCACCACCCGACTTGACGACGACGACGAGCACACAATCATAAGAACTACAAGCATACCCACAGCCTCTCACAAAACTATCACATGGAACAATAGCAAAAACTACTATCAACTCCAAACCATATTTGTATATCTGTTCGTGTCAAAGTTTTAGTCAATCAATTGCAATAGAAAAAGAGCATAAGATAATGTTTCACTACACTAATCAAAATACTACACTCTCCTCATCACATCGGTTAAAGAACTCTGCAACATCCGGTGGCGGTGGTAATAGTAAAGAAGTTTACTTTCATCCATACGATGGCGGTGGTGTGCCTGCCCGTGCATCAACAAGTGAGAGCAACTACAGCGGTGGCTTTAGTAGTGGCTTCCCCTCACATTCACAGCATCAATATCAACATCAGCGAAGCACATCATCTGAATTCAACTACAGCTGTTCTGATAACAATTTACATCAATGGGACGACGAACTCCATGGTAGTATGACTGATACAGAGGATGATATTACCGATGAGGATGAGGATATTGATGAACCTATGGATATCTTGTATGAACAAGAGGTAAACAGCAATGGAGGTGGTAGACGATTATATCAGTCTGCTGGCAATGTGTTAGATGCCGCATATCGTGCTGGTACCAATCAAATTGAACAACGTCATCATCATTCCGAGCCAATTATCTCATCTACAGGCAACAATCTAGAGTTGCAATTGTCAACAACAGCCGATCATATCATGTCACTACTACAACGTGAGGCGAATGATTATTCAGTGCCATTGCCTATACGATATTACCCCACTGAGTTTACAGAGTTGGACTCTTCTTCTTCCGATGACGAGAAGAGTGATTCAGCTACAAAGAAGAGTGGCAAGAGCAGTAAGGCTAGCATAGGACCATGGCGTAAACGTATCTCAAGTTGGATGTATGATGTTGTTGATCACTTTCAATATGATCGTAATGTCGTATCAGTTGCTTTGCGGTATATTGATCAATATGTCGGACATTTGTTAGTTGAACATGATAGTAAACGTCGAAGTGGAAGTAGTTCCTCAAGTTCTTCACAACCAATCAAACGTCGTCACTTTCAATTGATTGCTGTAACGTCTCTTTACCTGGCGATTAAGATACATGGTGAATTGATGGAGAATGATCCAGTGTCTGGTGATGAATATAATGTTGTGACGAGTTTAATATATGAGGTGGATGGACGTGCTTTTCTTGGTAAGCCTTTGGATAAGGCACTTGACCCTCAAGACAAGGACGACCCTCAAGACAATGAAGACGATCATGAGAGTGATGAAGACTTACGATTTGTATCCAACAAATTGTCCGAATTGAGAAGACGTCAGAAGAAGGGACGTTGGAGTCGATTAGGCTTTGGTAATAACCATTCTTCTGTTGCCCCCGAGTCGACTTCCTCCTCAAGGTATAACACTTCCAAGTCGTCATTACAACCCAAGGCACCTAATCCAGGCTTACCATACAAGCCACGTAAGCGTGGTATGCTCTCGGGACCATTGAGATTACATTCCTTTGTGGAATTATCTCGTGGATTATTCACCTCACGTGATATCACCGATACTGAAACGAAGATCTTAAAGGCATTAAACTATGTTGTTAATCCACCCACATCACGTCGTTTCGTTGGTGAACTGTTACGTATGTTAGCCTTATGCTTCGAGGCTGGTATGGACGGTGCGGGGATGAATGTTCATGGTATGATTAGTGCCGCGGAAAGTATGTTGGGTATTGATCGGAAGGAGATATTAGAACGGGTATTAACTAATGCCTGTGGTCAGATTGAGGGTGCGGCAAGTGTACCTTCGTTGAGTATCGGGTGTTTGCCCAGTGTATTGGCATATGGTGCCATGGTCAATGCCGTCGAAGAAGAGTTTGACAAACTCGTCGAAGAAGGAGTAGAGAAGGATGAGATGGATGCCATCATGGAGTTGGAGAAGGATGACATGGTAGAGTCGTCACCACAACTGGAAGACTTTCAACGTCACTACCGAAGATATTCAAGGAATACAAGTCCATCACCTGCTGCTGCCAATCCTACCAATGTTGAGAGTGATAAGGAGTTATTCTTAGAGGCATGGAAGGAACAGTTCTTAGTGACCGTGTTCCATGCTACCAACTGTTTCTTAAGTCCAGAATCTCAGGATATATTCAAGGTTCGTGAGTTGTTACTTGATCAAGTGTCCGACAAGGATGGTGAGGATGGGACGAATGCCTCATCTCCGGGCTCATCAAGTCCTACTACCAAGGATCAAGGTATCAAGAAACGATCACCTCGGTCACCAAGGTCTGTCGCTATTGGCAGCTCACCCAATCGACAGATGTTACGTGGCGGTTCATTCTTCCGTCAAGGCTCGAGTTTCTCAAGTACTACAAGTCTTCTCTCACCATATGATGCACGAGGACGTAGCAGTTTTAGTTCGGGTATGCAGCACACTATGGAGTCGGCATCACCATCATTCCGTTCTTCTCAAGCCAGTGCACCATCCAGGCGGTCATACCACAAGCAGACATCCGAGCCAATCACCTTCTCTGACGTACCAAGTATGTCTAACCGAGAGTCTCTGGATGCAGCTACAAGATATAAGAGATTTGCTTCACAATCAGAATCCAGTCGACGTAGTATGAGTGCCTCGAACTTTGGTAGCACCTCATGGAGGAGAGAGTCATTCCAACCACCAAATCCTAGTGGTTCCGCCAATCCCTTGTTTAGTGCATAGATAACTTGCTATTCTTATGCACTGAACATCTATTGGGCAGATACTACATAGAATATAAGCACTAAATGTACAATAAAACTTACTCTTTGACTATCTAGTCATAGCAATCATACATCTAAACTTAGATATCCGGGCTATTGTCACGCTTCCTCTTTACGGCCGATGGCTTTGCTTGAGCACTAGAATCAAACAGATCTGGCATTCTCCTCATTAGATTGTACAACAGAGACAAGCCAGAGACTTTCTTGCGGATCCAACCAATAGTAGGCAATGGCCTCCCAATCCAAGAAATAGCGGCTGGCATCATCTCCAATTCCATACCAAGTAACTCTTGCATGTTTGAAGAGTCATCGTCTTCATTGGTAGAGAAGTGAGTTTGTAGAATCTTCTGACGGGCAACTTCTACTTTATCCTCGTTTCTATTCAGGTCAAGATGTAAAGAAAGATCACTAGGCAGGTTCATCTCATCGTGGCGATAGCCTAGGTCTTGGAGTGTGTGGTTGGAGTTGTATGTTTCCAATATACTTGTTTTGTTGCAAAGGAGATTAGAAACAGCCTCCCAACCCCTCTCGGTGATCAAATCATTGTCTTCCGAATCCTCATGTCCACTATGATACAAATAAAGAGACTTCAATGTTTTGTTTTGTGCTAAGGCACTTGTAAAGGCAATGAGTGTATCATCATTGATATTGTTTTCATCTAGATCAAGGTCTTCTAATGCAAAGTGCGGACTTCGGAAGTAGGATGTGAGGGCTTGCCAGCCGATAGTTGTAACCGAGTAATTGTTATCCAAACGTAGTTCCTTAAGAGAGCTCATATTTGAAACTAAATGAACTAAATGTTGAATTCCTTCATCGTCAATACTATTTGAGCAAAGAATCAGCTTTGCCAGGTCCAAGTTGGAACCTCGTAATGTCGTGAACAACGTTTGCCATCCTCGCGTAGTAATGGTGTTAGAGACACCCGGTGATGAGGAGTATGACATGCTACCCATTTCTAGTGTTTTCAATGAATTCATATTACTTAATAAGCTCCCTAAAACAGCAGCACCTTCATTGCCAATGTTATTCCAAGAGATATCAAGCTTCTTTAATCGAGTGCCCCTCGTTTGCAATGTGTTGAAGAATGATCGCCAGCCAGATGGAGTACATTTATAGTTACTACCCATATTTAATGACTCCACTGTCTCAATATTAGCCACCAGAGCTATACCATCATCATCGATCTTATTCTGACTAATATTCAGACTCTTGATTGAAGTTTGTGATAAATGATTGAGTAAAGTGTGCCAACCCTCTCCGCTAATTGATCTGTTGTAATTGAGATGCAATGCTTTAATTGATGAGCCACGTAGAATACCACCCAATATATTTGCCCTTTCATCATTAATTCTGGTATGATATAGTTCCAACTCAATCAAGTTACAGTTTGGATGACGTATAACAGGCGAAAGTGCTCTCCATCCGTCAGGAGTAATGTCTTGGTTGATGTTAAAGGATAGTCTCTTCATTCTACTGTTACCTAATAGTGCACCACACACAATACCAATTTCTTCATCATCAAGTTGACACCGTCGGAGATGAAGGCTCTTCAATCTGGACTTTGGATGTTTCAATACTTTCTCTAACGCAGTGCATCCGATGCTTCCTAAACCACCGCCTTTAAAATCAAATTTGGTGATACTGGGGTGGCCTTGTAGCCCCTCAATCAAATCCCCACCGAACTCATCAACAATTTGAATTGAACTAAAGGATATTTCATTAATGGTCCTGTTCCGATGTATGCACGAGAAGAAGTCTTGAAGATTTTGTTTAGTTGGCTTTTCGTTTCCCTCTTCTTCTCCTAAAATGTAATCCTCTTCATTATTATGCCTTACATGAAATATAAGTAACTTTTTCAGATTTGTATTATTTGCAATACAATCTCCGTCCTCTTTCTTCCAATTAATGGCATTGAAAAAACATACACCATCGTCATTGCAACTCAATAGTATACCCAAATGAGTAATGGCCGGATTATTCTTCCTAAGCTCTTCAAATATATCCTTATCCAAGTCATATCTGTAGTCTCTCGTATCACTATCATCCTCTTCAACATCACTATTATCATCAACATTATCACCTATATCAATATTATCGTCTAGATTGTTTGTGCCCTCCATATTTATAATGTATGATTTGATGATTTGACAAAGTGTGAGCGATAATAATGTGATATAGAAGATGAAGGAGGGCTTAGAATATCGTCTCTGGACCGACACGGATGAAAAGATCGTCAAAAACTGTTGTATTGAGTATATTCTCAGCGTATTAGCGGTTGAATTGCTACACTAATTCGATGACAACAATATTATGGTATCGTACCTGCCGATTCCGGCTCTTTTTTTTAGTGTTATTTCTGGTTATTTTATTTTTATAATATTCGATATAGTTTTCATAATCCCCTCACCCTCGGCCCAGCCCTAAAATACTCGTAAACACTCTTTATCATGTATGATCGCTGTGGTAGGCATAATGTACATATCGTATTGGTCAGGATATAAGGTATCGGCAAAATCCATCGGTCCGTCAAAATGTCAAGAGGAGTTAGTTGATGAGTTGTGTGTTGTATGAATTGACTGCAAATACTCTGAGAATATACTAAATACATTAGTATTTAACGCTCTTTCTGTCAGTGTCGGTTAAGAGACGGTATTCTGTGCCCTTCATCTCATATAACCACACAAATTGATATACAAAAGTTGTGTAGTATCACTCGTGTACATAATAAATACGATGGCGGATACAAACAATCAAGACGATAATATTGATATAGATAGTGATAGTGGTACTATAGATAAGAGCAGTGATATCGAAGAGGAGGATAGTGACGACGAATACCATCCACAAGTCCGTTTGAATAAGTTGCATGGGTATTGCTTGTTGGACAAGATTATATTGCAAAGACTAAAGCAGAATGATTCAGGGATCATCAATCTTAGTATATCATTAAGAGATACATATTTCAATAGTATTGATTGGAAAGAGGATGGTTACTTCATTGCTAATAATACGCATCTCAAGAAGTTACACATATCGTATATTGGTACAATAGGAAAAATAGATTATATTTTGGGAGAAGAGGGACATAATTTACCAACAAGAGAGCAACTACGAGGATTATTCTCATGCATATATCGGAACAGTTCCATCATAGAATTATCCTTTAGGTCAATACTAATTTACGATAAGTTTGGTGGGGGTTTAATTGAGGGATTGAGTGGCCACCCCAGTCTCATCAGATTAGAAATGGGACAAGCTAAATTAGGTCTTCATCATAGTCTCAGGAGATTGGAAAGTGAACATGGTATGGAAATAGGATGTGAGGTTTTGGGAAAACTATTAAAGAATCCAAAGTCCAAACTGAATGATCTTCGTCTTCCTTATTGCAAACTTGATGACAATGGACTCGGTACTTTATGTGATGGATTATTAGGCAACAGCAGAATAAAAAGGTTATGCCTTTACGGCAATGATAACATTACACCAGATTGTTGGAGAGCTCTTTCAACTGTTATACAACATCCAAACTGCAAGTTGGTTGGATTGGATCTGCATTCCACTGTAATGAGAGATGAAGGATTAGAATCATTAGGTAATGCTCTACGTGGATCGTCATTAAAGTCTCTAATTCTTGGTGACAATCCGTCCATCAGCAGTAGAGTCTGGCAAACCCTTCTCAATCAGTTATCAGAAATATCGGTGGAAAGTCTAGACCTCAGAAGGGCCAAAATTGACGATGATGGATTGGCTACATTAGCTAGTATCGGTACATTAAAGTCTCTTGATCTACAATGTCTACATGACAACATGGCAAAAACTCCAACATGCTGGCGGTCCTTCTTCAACTCATTGCAAACGAGGGGGGCTCAATTAGTGAAGCTTGATATCTCAGGTAATAAAGTTGGGGGGTCAGGAGCTTCTGCTCTAGGGAGTCTGTTGAACAGTATGGGTACATTAAAAACACTGAAAATGAATAACATATCATATTCAGATAATGAGTCCGACAACATAACTTCACAAGGATGGCAAACATTGTTCACGTCATTACAAGATTCTAACTTGGACTTAGTGGAGCTAAAGTTAAGTGGTAATAGCATTGACGATGAAGGCATGCAACTTTTGGTACGGTTAGTCTCAAGAATGACTTCTCTGAAGTATATGAATCTGAGCTGCAACCATTTGATTACACCCACCGGCTGGCTAGCACTGTCTGACTACTTACAAAGTCCCAACTTTGCATTAGAAACTCTTGATTTAGATGAAAACATTCTCCACGATGATACAGTTGCTGCATTTGCAAGTGCCTTGGTACAAAACAATACTTTGAAATCTCTTGATCTTGACGATTGTGTTGGTGGAGATGACAACCTTTTGATCACCGAGAGAGGATGGTTAGCAGTTTCAACTCTCATTTACAACAAAACAAGTATATTGGAAACATACAACTCCAACCATACAATTTGTAAACTTGGTTTCGATCATGACGAGATGAACCTCCCTGATAATCTTACCTCTTTGTTGGAATTGAATAAGAACAAAGACAAGGCAGAAGTTGCTCGTCAGAAGATTCTACAGACTCAATTCTCAACGGAAGATGGTGATACTTCAAAGATGCAAGTGCTGCTTGATATGGAATTGAAAATGTTGCCAAGTGCTATTGCTTGGATTGGAAGGCCATTGCCCATTGGTTGGGAAGGTGCACAAGTATCGGGATTGTCTACCATGTACAATCTAACGAGGAGACTGCCCGACCTGTTTGATTCGAGTCCTCAAAAGAAGTCATCTGCTGCAAAGAGGAAGCGTAGTGTTTAGACGAAGCCTTAGTTTAGATATCATATATATCATATCTAAGGTAATAGTCATCTATTCACATTTATAATGGCTATACAATTGCAAGCATCTGCCAAAACACTCCTCATACTTTTACATCTCCATACGAAATCATTTCTTCTACATATCATATACTGACTGAATCATAAGGTATACGACTTGATATAGAATAGTTAGAGGACGAATATGAAAAGATGGAGGGAGCTACATTGCTCTAGCTTCATACACAAAAAATAGTGACATTGATACGACACTCATTACTGTCTCAAGTGACAAATAACAGCTGCAGCCACTTTTTTTCCAAGATTCTTTTGCGTTGCATTTGCATATTTTAAGGGCCTAGAGCCTTCTCATAACGGCTCTATTACAGGTATTATTTGGGAAGTAGGCCGGTTTATATAGTGTATAAGCAGCTATTATATTATACTATTAAAGAAAACTCTGCCGTCGAGAGTAGTCCGCCCTCAAAATCCATACAAACAACATACCAAAACCATTTTACAATTTGCAATGACCTCGACAAGTTCAACTCGATATCTCCGTGGTCGTAAACGAGTATTACACAAGGATGATATACCATTGGACAATAATAATATCTTCAACGAAAACAATAACAATGAAGGGATAGATATCAAGACCTACAACAACGCTGGCGGTGAACAACAATCTCCCAAAATACAATCTAATGAAAAACAGAATTATAACAATAATAAATCCATGTGGGATCTTGGGAATTTATCTCCTAGTATATTATTTGCCGAGGCTGCTGTTGTTACATTAATTGTTGGTGCGTATACTGAAAATGTATTGATGGTATTGGTGTATTGTGTGCCTATTTGTTGTGTATATTTTGCAAATAGTTTGCTCACATCTTATGCACATTTTTATACCTTCTCACTATGCACATAGGTACCATATTAATATGCTGTCTACAGCGTCATAAAAGACGTCTACTAAATCAACAACGTGAACAATTACGTGCAATGCAGGAATGGGCAACAATACGTATACCATCTACCAATCATCATCAAGGCAGTCATGCAATTGGTACTAATGGTACAGTTGCTACTCAACAAGAATATATGGATGAAAGTCGACGATCTATTATATCATCTATACTTGATGTTAGTAATGGACAGGTATCTAACAATAATGCCTCACCCAGTAGGAGGAGGGTGAGGGTGGATAGCAACATAAGTGGTATATTATCAAGAATGAATGCAGAGGGTACAGTAGATATAGACGGAAGGAGAAGAAGAATGGATAGTGGTATTAGTGGAATAATATCCTTAGAGGAAAGTATTGGACGGAATAGTAATAGAAGAAGAGGAAGGGTTGATAGTGGTATTAGTGGTATGTATTCGGTACGATCTTCATCTGTTGGTCAGCAGCAACAACCTGTTACTGATAACCAACCAACTGAACAACAAGAAGTTAATCAAACTCCATTATCACGTACCCTTCGCACCCTAACCCTACTACCACGAGCAATAGGTAATTTACTATTATATCCCCTCAGATCATTGGAAGCGGGTGTTAACAGTTGGGCGACTAACGATTACGACAGGGAATTTCTAAGGCAATTCATGGAACAGGTTGAATTGGAACGAGAGGCTGCGTTAGAACCGGGTGAGGAACGTGAATTGAGATTGAAGGAGGCATTTAGTAAGGGTGGTATGGTTTGGGTACGTTTATTTGTTTATGTTGTTGTTTTGTTTGGGGTGGGTTGTTATCCCTTGTATGTATTTGAGAGTGTTTGCTCACATCATATGTACTTTTCTTGTGTGGGGATACACAATATTCTAGGAACTGAACGATGAACACTTTCTCCCTCCTAAGGATGACCTCTTGGACAACAATTTTGGGGGTGAGAAGCTAGATGAAATCGAGGAGGGGAATGTGTATGATGCTGACGATCAGGAGGGAGACGGCAGTACAAGTGAAGGCGTCGTGAACTACGGATTGATTAGCCTCGGGGATGGTGCACAGGCAAATCATCATCTTGGGGAGAAATCCAAGGACGATATTCAAGAAAATGAAGTTGATATCGTTAAGGAAGAGGTCTCGGCTGTTATGGAACAGCTACTTCAAAACATTCAAGATAATCATTGCAATGGGGAAGAAGAGACTGACGAGGAGGACACGTCTCTAATGGCAGGAGATGAATACACAATGGGCGGTGCAATATCACTTAATGCCGCCATGATACCCGAGCGTCCATCATCATCTCCGCCTCAACTAATGGGAGGAGGTGGTGCCTCGTCGTCTACACTCTCCTCCCTCTTTCCATCGGTAGCATCATCCTCGGCAATTGACATAATTGAAGAGTCTCCGAGTTTCTTATACCTCAACACTGCTGGTCCGGGTAGGCGTAGAGTCAATACTTCAGGCTCATTGGATACTTCTGCAAATGCCCAAACAGCTTCTTCTGAAACAATCGATGAAATTAAGGATCTTATCAAGGAGTCAGATATCTCTTCAGAGAAGGCCGATGAGTTAATCGCCCAGTATGAAGGTCGGGAGGACACGTTGCTCAAGAACTTGCGTCGTATGCCGCCACAAATGGGAAGACCTCGTTCATCGTCAATGGGGTCGGCACTCTCATCCCATGCCTCCGCACACAACAAGGTACCAAACGAGTGTGCCATATGCTTATCAGGATATGAAAAGGGTGAGACAATCGTCACCTCATACAATGGAGAATGTCCGCATGCTTTTCATCAAGAATGTATAGTTGAATGGCTTGTCAAGATGCAAGATGGTGCACCTTGTCCATGCTGTAGACGAACATTTATTGATTTGGATGCACATGCTCCTCCTCGTTCCGGAGGTACTTCTTCAAGGGGTGGCAACAATAATGCAAATAACAATGTGCAGCAAGATCCAGAAGAAGCAGAACGACAACGATTAGAAAGAAGAAGAAGGCGTATTGAACAAGGGATTCAAAGAGGAGGAAGAACATTCAACACGGGCATTATTTCCCTGAGGTAATAGGAATTTCATTCGTTATGTGTATTACGAGCACCATCCAAAATAGTACATAGTTAGGAATAAGATTTAGTGAGTTATATTTATGGACAGTCTTCGTATATCAAGGTACGTCCAGTGCTGCCCATTTCTCTTTACAACAACATGCTTATCAGTCTGAAGCTTACAGTCTTAGAACAATTCACAATACCCACATAAGGCTCGGCATGTCTCAGGGCCACCCTCCATGGTACACAAGTCCTCGGCAAGAGATGGATCATCGTATGCCATCTCACACGTATACCATTCATCATCGTCGGGGTTGACAAACTCCTTCATGCTATCCTCACATGCATATTCGTCACAACGATCACAAGTTAGAGGGAAATGACTTGCAATACTGTTATTCCTACAACGTCTTTCGAGTCTAGCTGCTACCCAATCAGCATCACGATAACGCTCATTCCTCCCATGAATCATATCGAATGGGGAATCGGCACACTCTGGCTCATTAGGTGGCTCTTCAGTAGTGGACGTTGTCGTAGTCTCCTCAGTAGTTGATGTAGAAGTTGTTGTTGTGGTTTCCTCGGCGGTGGTTGTAGATGTTGTGCTTGTTGTTTCTTCAATCGGCGGCTTTGTTGGCTCATTCTGAAAAGGAAATGAACATATGATATGAGTTATTTTAATAATGGTAGGCAAACTGCAATACACATCACAGAACCATATAACTTACTGTGGGCTTTGAAGTGACAGTAGGTGGAGTTGGGGCAGTAGACTCGGTTGGAGGAGGAGTAACAATAGGAGCTTTAGAAGGCCGAGGCGTGGCATTGGTCTGTGTTGGGTTTTGGGTAGGTACTGGCACTGGAGGCCCTTCAGTATATCCAAAGCGTTGAATCTCCCAGCATACTGAATCATCCTCAGGGATCGGAGCATTAATCTGAGAAGTATATTGAGAATCGCATCCAGTATCCCCAACACCCTCGAATCCTAATCCATGATCTTCATTGGCATCACGACATTGAGTAACATCTTCAGTTTCAGTTACAAGACGACGATAATCACAACGATTCGCTATCCTCCCCTGTGTCACGGGCTGACTGGATCCTTGATACCATCCACAGCAACAGCGGACACGTCCATTGTATTGACGATGCCAGTGATCACGAATCCACTGATTGATTTATGAATAGTAAAGATAAGTGTTAGTACGATTTGTGCAAACTGATATGAACAGATATTAGAACACCCTCTACTTACCCAATAGTAGGTGTTATCATACGATGAGCCATGACAGTGACCATCTTGATCAAATCCATATCCACTAAAGGCATCGGTAGTATTACAACTACCAAAGTTGACATCACCGGGGAGGTTGATTGAAGGCCAGCCGTTCTCTTCATCGTTAAAGATTCGGCAGTACCATCCATTATCTCCACAGGAGATTGGGCCTATGAGATATCAAACGACGAACATGTGATGTGCATCATATCTTAGTATTTGTATATGATATATGTAGACAATAGACACCGACCATAATCTGTACAAGAGCACACATCGTCGATGCATCGGCATCGATATCTCTATTGCAATTGCAATAGATGAATACTAGCCACATAAAGGGACTCACCTTCGAGGTATGCCGTCTTAACATCATCTCTCAATGCACACGCCTCCTTTAGAGGATTTGCACACGTTCCATCTTCTAATAAAACAGGCCATGCACCACTTCCATCATGATACTTGACTCCTGGCTCGTCGTCGAGGAAGGGAGATCCGGCGTCGTCACGACATTGCTGATTGTAGAGCGGCCAAACGATGTCAGCGGAAGCGATGTTGATAATGCCAAAGGCAAAGAGGATGGTAGATTTGTTGATGATCGTCATGATGCGTGATATATATGATCTTATATGATGGAATCGAGCCGTTATATTTATGAGGACACGATGAGCAATGATAGGAGTTTCATTTTTGCCAGTAAAAACGATTGAGGTCTCTTTATGTCACATCATTTGTCTAATTTGTCTGAGGCTGATGTACCTGGGCACGAGGGGTTCGATTGTCTACCTTTGCTCACACTTGCATCATCACTTTGCTCTTGAGTGGGACTCCTTGCCTTGCCTCTAATGTGGTCTCCTATGTGAAGTTGTAAGGAGTATTGGGCAAAGATGGAAGAACATTCGTCATTCGATGATGTCAGCTGTATCTTCAACAGAATACCTCTATTTTGTGAACAGCTCTAGAAATTGAAGGAAGTATATCAGTGAAACGTTCAACTAGATGATGGTTGGATATGTGCTAAAGCTACAACGAGGAGACTTAATGTAGAAGCCGAAGCACTTGGGTTTGGGGGTGTAGTGTGTTAGCTGTCCCGGTATAACGATATATCCTGTAGAGGTTACAAAGGAAATAGTAGTAAGCATTGGTATAAGTCAGTCACTAACACAAAGTTTATCATTGTGTTTTCTAATCTATGAGCAGGCATGAACAGAGGTTGGCTGCCAGAATGTTGAACCCAACGAGACACAAGCCAAACATAAGTAGTCGGAAAACAAGATACTGGAACAGTTTTGCAATACATTTTCCCATTCACACACTTTGCAGCTTCATCCAATCTACTAACTTGCAGAGCCAGGCTTTGTGTAACCATTGTAGCACAATATCTGATGAGGAAGAGGTAGCTAGGCAATTGTGAGATGTGTATCCTCTTTCTCAGACGAAACAGCTGCAAAGACATAGCTTAAGAGCATACCTTATCGGTATCCTCTATAGAACTGCTCTGTCACGGATACAGGATGATTTGAGCTCTTCGTTCGTCACTGATGACGCGCTATTCTTTGGATACTCTTCTGGAAGCACTCATTCTGTCTCATCAAGCTTTAGCTAGAGAAGTAGCGTAAAGCTTAGCACACAATTTCATCTGACCTCTCGTGTGCACTCTGTCTTCCTTTTGTGGTGCCCCATGTTCATGATCGAACTCATGTTTGTGATGATCTATCACTCCTCTATCCATCGTAGTTGGATTTCTACGGTGTAGGTTGCTCTAGGCGTGGCGTATCATCGTCATTGCTCTTCTCCCCATTTGTCGAGATGCAAAATTCTGATCAGAATTCTTGCAATCTATGTTCCTCGATCACCTACTCTGTGTTCTCCTCCTCTATCCTATTCCATCTCAGAGGCCACGATATATCGTCAGAGTTGCTGTTGCTATCCATGCACGGCATTTATTCCATTGGTGTGAGCATCGCCTCCACCCCTCTATCATATCATGTGGTCATCAATTCCACGATTAGCATATCATATGTTCTTCCTGCCTATCCTTCTATCGATTGGCTTAACCAATCATATTATATCATTTGCAATGATTGCATATCATCTGAGCCTTCGGTGCTCCCCATCATTATCATTTGAGGTCACATCATGTGCCTAGTTTTTAGTGGTCATCTTACCACTTTCTTTAGCTGCCATCTTGCACGCTATCTACCTACTATCATCCTTGACGATATGAATATCATATCTCATCACCATCTTTTCATTATTGCAGGTCGTATCCTTCCGCCGTTCTTCTTCCTCGGCTGACCTTCTACTCTATCAATATCATTGTGGTATCTACTTCATTTTTGCCAAGCAAGCCCCACCATCGCCATCATATCTTCTACTTCACATAAGTAGGTTGACACCGGCTTATGTTGTTGCCAGTTGTCCCTACTCATATCTTCATCAATGATCTCTGCTAGTATTGCAGTTTATGCCCATCTTTTATTGATCGAGTGACCTGGACGCGAGCAACCATCTTCGAGAGGATATGCTTTGCAGTATGGCACTCATTTCAAGACATACCTCCTCTTCACTTGTCCTCGAAGCCTACCTGCCGTAGATACAATCTTGTTCACAACGTTGTATGTTCATCACGTCATTTGGTTCCTCAAGACGTATCTGGTTCTTATCATTGTGCACCGGCAAGGTATAGCAGAAGTTTCTACCTTCTGTCTCTCAAGGACGTATCTTTATTCTCAAGAGTTGAGGTGTACATCTTCACTCCAGCACGAGATATATCATATCGGCTATCTATGCCACACATTCTTTGTTCTATTATCAGCATGGTATCATCCTGCATTTGTTCATTCATCGGCTTAGTCAGCCCATATCATATATCAAACGAATCACAAATGTGAACACATCATGTGTGCTATTCTAGCTTCGATGTACATATCATATGTAATATGTACTATTATATTTTAACCTAATCATTGACTTTATCTTATATGTCACGGCTATCTTGCCACTTTCAATATGATATATCACGTATCAAATCTTTATCAGCTTTATGATTTTGCAGCATATCTATACTCATACTTATCTTTCGAGGGACGCCTCACGAGTTGGTATGAAGTACATATCATCTGCTAGCAACAACTATCAATCACCTATCATTCATACATCTTTTCCGGCATATCTGCCTTGTCGAATAGACACCACTATCATACATCATCCAATGGTACCAAGGCCTTGATCACGTCTTGACATACCATGAGCATAGCTCACCCCCAGATTTTTTTTTTTTTTAATGTCAGCATCCAATCAAAAGGATCGGCTTGCTTGACACCCGAGACCATCTACCAGTTCTACCTACTACGTTATTCAAGTTGAGAGGATATCTACCGCTGGCCAGCACCTATCCTTTATCTCCTCTCAAGGGCCCATGGACAATCAACCATCACCTGACGCATCAAGTTCGAGCACTTATTGAGTATCCTCAGATACTCCACCGGAGAGTTATATGATGAAGACTTCAAGGAACAATGGACGCCGCATATGTCCAACTTCTCTTCTATTATGCACGAGACTTTACTGGCCGGTCATTCACCAGTATTGAATTGTTCCAGAAGCGTTCGGCAGGTATTTGAGCTCTTGAAGATAGTCCTCGCCAGACATACTCTCTCGAGCGAATCTAGTCGTCATCATTCATATCATCGATGACGATATCAATACCAAGCTGCCTCTCCACACGTCTTGACCCCCAAGCCGATACTGATTGATGATATAGATATATATCATGTGTAGTATCAACCGCTCACAAGCTCAGGTATCTCCAAGTCCATGGTGTATACTATCGCTTTTATGTTCCCTCGATTTCTCGGCCTTATGTTCGAGATAAGAGATATTGCACTTGATTTCTTATTCCGAGTCTCCATTGGCTATCTCCAGTCTTCACATTGATCTTCCTGGTCTGACGTCGGCATTAGTAGTCAGATAAGGGATTAGCTCTCCCACAGGATACTTCGAAGACTGGACGGATAAGATCTTATCATAGACGCTCATATCTATCATCTGCGTATCAAGTCAATGCATAATCCGATTCCCTTCACTTCCATAACACCCAATAGATATACCCCAAGCTCTGAAGAGCTAATACCGTATCAATTTCAGAATCCATTCATTTATCATGGACCCGTAGCATCTTAGATAGATATGTACGTACTCTTTCATCGGTACGGATGATTACTTGCTACGAGGGAATCAGATTGTGTTTGCTTTTTTATTGCAGAGATATGAATATGAGTTTCAGCTTTCTTCCAGTATAGTTAGAGAATTTTGTTAGTTCGTTCCGAGCAGTTCTGTGACTCGGGATGCTCGTCTTTGTTTTTTGGGTGACTTAAGAGCATACCTTATCGGTATCCTCTATAGAACTGCTCTGTCACGGATACAGGATGATTTGAGCTCTTCGTTCGTCACTGATGACGCGCTATTCTTTGGATACTCTTCTGGAAGCACTCATTCTGTCTCATCAAGCTTTAGCTAGAGAAGTAGCGTAAAGCTTAGCACACAATTTCATCTGACCTCTCGTGTGCACTCTGTCTTCCTTTTGATAGTTTAACACAATTAGGCTTCCGTAAAATGACATATTTGTATTTTGGGCATTCTATATACAAAATATTATAACAAGCCTTCAACAGTAATCGCCTGTATATATTTTGGCCATTTTTGGCTTTGTATTTTTGCGGAAGCCTAAACACAACTCACAAATCTAATAGTAGAAAAAGGCAGCATATATGCATTTACTGGAGCGGCAGTGATACTATGTGTATAACATTGAACAATAACTCTCAAGATTGATCTCATTGCAATTGCAAACAATACCGAATAAGCAAGGGCTTTGCAATAGACCAATCAATCATACTCGATAAAGATGAGCCTTGAAAATGCGAGAGACTCCTATGTCGATCTATTAATGATCAAGGCAAAGAAGGAGGATGAAAGTAAAAAGAAATTAACTAAAACTACTACTAGTAGTAGTAGTAGTCGAAGGGAAAGGATTGTTGATAATTTATTAAATGGTAATACCGAAAAACGTCAAACTAGTTTTAGACCATCTATAAAAGGAGAGCCCCAATCAAATATCAATAAAGTTAACAATATAACATATGAGCCAGTAGAAATTGACGACGAGCAGGATGATATAAATTGGTTAATATGGGAAATGACAACAAATAATCCCTGGCGAAATAACATATCTACAATGGAGGAACGGACAACATCTATAGCGGCATGTGAACGTATCTTTACTGTACCGGAAGTATATGACGATTTGCAATATGGATTGGTTCGGAATTTATCTAGTTTGGTATTACGGGATAATAGTTCAACCACGACTGGTATAAATGGTGGAGATGTAGTAGGGCCGTGTAGTAACATCTTACACTGTTTTAATCCCTGGAAACAACAACAAGTACAAAAAGCTCCAAATTATAATGCATTTCAAGAGTACAACCCTCAACAACAGCAACCACAAGATTTAATACAAAGATCATCAATGGCAGTGTCAAACTATTTAAATTTACCACCATCACAACGTAAAACATATATACCCAGTATGTTTAATACTACTAGTATTGATAATAATAATATTAATCATAAAAAATCCAATCTTAAAGGCTGCATGAAACGTCCTACCTCAACCATCCCTTCTTCCACAACAAACACCAAATCAAAATCAAACAAGTATAGAGTACACTTTTCCGAAATTAAACGTATACTTCGTATAACGAAATTTACACCATCTGAACAAATAGAAGTATGGTATCAAAAGGTCGATTTTGATTATTTTAAAAATGAAATGACATTATTAATACAACAGGATGGTGCTAGTCGGGGTAAGTATGTTTAGTTTTGTTGTTTGTGTTTTTGGATTGTGTGGGATTGTTGTTGGGGATTGTGTGTTGGAGTATATCTTATGAATCACTTTTTAGAAAATGCTCACATCTTATGGCGTCACCTCACTCCATGTATCCTAGAATTGGCACAAGTGTGGTTAGAAGCACAAGCATGTGAATCTAGTAGAAGAGGATCATCATCAGATGAAGGCAGCGGCAGCGATAATGAAGAGGATAAACAACAACATCTTCATAATAGCAAACCAAGAAAACATAACCGAGATGATTCAAACTCAAGTACCAAATGGTGGCACAACTATGATCATTCACGACGTGGATTAGAACGATATGCCAGTCCAGGACAGGCACGACAGATATTGGCAAGTTATAAAATTGCTGTTAAGAAGGTATTGGGTGAACAGCATCGTCAACGATTGTTGGGTTGT
>Ga0214477_100010_pt1 | contig 122859 bp, 93 predicted proteins | sample M1_20Mar14CPVII9_FD_165058 | JGI IMG/M metagenome (GOLD analysis project Ga0214477, IMG submission 165058) | Marine eukaryotic communities from Monterey Bay, California, United States - M1_20Mar14CPVII9sort6BwellC16 | ecosystem: Environmental > Aquatic > Marine > Unclassified | place: USA...
TGTTTTGCAAGTGCACTCACTGCGTTCGTGCACTCAGCAAAACACTCCACTAGTGCACTGTACTCTGCATTTTTGGTGGTCTTGATTTGATTTCATGCACTCATCACTAGTGCGATTACTTACAGTAGTTCATCATCTACATCTATTTATAGCTTCTTGTAAAGTTATATCACTACTGCTTCGGACAGCAAAAGAAAATATGAGCACATCATCGTCAATATCTTTCAACCAAGAAGATGCAGATGGGAGTACATCACCTCAACAATCTCGACCATCATCTCCCGTTGCAAAAACGCTAGACGAAGAGCAGCTACAAGAACAACCACAGTCTTCTTCTTTACTAGAAGCAGAAGCAAAGCCTTCCAGCAACAAGAAGAGCAGTATTATACCTAATCTCTTATCATCAGGAAAATTTCCACCTCCACCTCATTCACCAACCAACCATCATCACAATAGACTTGATAGTATGTCACCACCCAATATAATACCATCGCCAACATACAATAGCAACGTGTCATCTCCATCATTGCCTCCGGTACCACCTACCACACCTCAACTGTCTATAAACTTTGCTGACGGAGCAGCTTCTGCAATGCGAAGAAGTGATGGACAATCAAGTAACAACATTCCAGCTTTGCATCCTCCGCTTCCAGTACCCGCTGTTAGTTCTCTTTCTTCGGCATCTCCAACTAGTTATACACTTAATAATCGTTCAGTTTCTCCACCATTAGTCATGCCATCAAACAGTAGCAGCAATAAGCAAGCAGGATCTCCATCTGCTATGCAAAAGCAACCACCCAACATTCCACCTTCCTCACCTGGCGGAGGAGGATTACTACCACCACAACTAAATCCAAGCGATGCAGCACATTACAATAAGTTACTAAATCAAGAACTAACCAAGGCATCTCAGTACGAGAAGAATCGTATATCAAATCTAACTAAACACGAGGAAACAAACTATACAACAATCGATGAATACAAACACGCCCTATCACGTGAACGACGACACTCCACATCATTATCATTAAAATTAACACAATATAAATTCTTAACACGATATACATCGTGTAATATACATAATCAAGATGAGATTGAAGAAGAGGCACGTATTAACACACTCATTAAGAATATTGATAAAATGAAAAACAACATGAATGAAGAGAAGGTACGTGTTGTAATGGAATTAGAAAGAGAAGAAGAACGAATTATAAATAATTTAATGGGAAGATTAGAAGAGGTTAAGAAGGAGAAGGCTGATTTGGAATTTCAAATTAGTAATGCAAAGAGCGGCAATGGTAATATTGGGGGTACTAAAGTAGGAGGAGCTAGCAATAGAACACACCACGATGGTGGAGATACTTTTGTAGATGAAGAGATGTTGATTCAAAGATATGAACGAATGAATGTAGATCAGCATCATCGTCGATTACATGGGGCTGTTGTTGATGGTAATACTAATAGACAAGAAGATACTGTAGCAGAAGATCAACAACAAGAAGAAGAGCCGCCCACTGAAATAGAGAACGAGACAAATGAGATAGAGGAAGGAAGTGAAGAGGAAGAAAAAGACAACGAGGACATCTTAGGGGATGTGGCTCATGATCCGGAGATGGAAGAGGAGCTGGCCAACTTGTTAAAGATGAAAATGAAAGAGTCAAAGTAGTATACGACTGCTTAGTACCCATTGAATAAGAGTAGGTTTTGTGATAAAATCAAGACAATTTACTTCTAATTCTCGCACTGGATACCAAAGATATATATTCTTATCTAGAGAGACATGGGAAGATTGATGTGATCCCTCAATTCCCCGATTAGTAAGCCCAGATAAAGATACCGGTGCGTAAGTGCTCATAAATTGAAAGAGTGGAACTACTTGCCATACCAACATATGTATATCTTTCGCCCGACGGCTAATTGGGAAGAAGTTTGATAGTTTGATTATAAAACAATTATTGTACTATCCAGTTACCATGCCTCATCCATGCCATCCAAGATACTGCACTGAAGATACCCGAGTCGGACACTCATTCTTTCCTTTGAGAAGTAGGGTTTTTACAGGAATTTTTTTCATTCGGTACAACTCTTCATTTTTGTGCTCATAAAAAGTTGAGCAGTCTCTTCACAACTTAGTATCCTATCTAAGATTCTAGGCATTGTAACATATTGACACAAACATCATTACATACCACATAACTGCACACCAATAATATAGTGTACAATAACAATCGAAGATAAAAGAAGGTAAGAGGGACACGTATTTGTCCACTGTACTACTGCCATCAAGCTCATGAGGTACGTAAAGATACCTCAGACACTCATTCTTTCCCTGATTCTATCTTCTGCGAATGGGGAGAAAGCACCGTTTCGTGCTATTCTCCCAAGTGGAACATAGTTGAGCTCAAAGTCTGCTCATAAAAAGTTTATAGTAGTCTCTATATACGAACATCATCTTACATATTGTGGCAACTTAAATCGAGGACTAAAGAAGGTATGTACTTTGAGATCGGACAAGGCTATATATTTAGTGAACCTCGGACAAAATCTTTCTCTTGAGAAGTAGGACTTTTGTACAACCTCCTTGCTACTAAAGATTCATATAGGCATGAATGTTATACTTGGTCTCCCCCATACTCTTTCCCTGTCATGCGTTTGAAATCAGCTAATGCTTCTACTCTTGAATACCTCCTCCCATCCTTCCTTTGTTGCACATGCAACTGGTATAGACCAACTATCTTCTCCATTATTCACATGATGTGCCTTAACATGAAAAGCATATAAGATGAATCCGAGTAAGTTGGCCTGCCCCTCTGTAATACTAGCATCTCTGTAGAAAGTATTGAACTCTGATTTGCACTTCTTCTTCTTCTTAGGAGTAATGATCCTCATGTCAACAAATGCCACCGAATCATCAACACTCTTGGCAATCTCGGCACTCCAATCATATCCAGCTTCCTTATTCAAGGACTTGGGGATATTGTTAAGGAAGGGTACAATACACTGGTTTGTTCTCTTGATGAGGTTGGCAACAAACCCACGGCGGCACTTGTATCCTCGGCACGACCACGGGGCATAGTGCTTGATGATAATGGCACATGTTAGTAGAGATATACCATCCCCAAAGTTGAGACTACCCTCATACTTGCCATTTTCAATTGCACTAAGTGTATCTTCGAGATCTTTACGTATGGCATCGTATTCCGTCTTTAATGTATCAAAGTTGGCGATATTGTGATTGTTGAGAAGTACAAGTGCACGTTGTAGAATCTTTTGTACGTCCCCTAGCGTAGAAGTATCCGCATCCAATATCTTCTCCGCATCCTTAATAATTTCAGCTGGTGCATTACACTTCTTTAAAAACCACACTGCATCTTCTAACTTTTCTTCAACTTTTTGACGTTTGTTACTACTGTTAATACCCTGGTGTTTTGACTTTACCATTGTATAATCGTGTAGGTAGAGGATATTATATATACTAATGTTAGTGTTATATTAATTTTGATACCCAATCGTCAATAGTAATACCAATAGAGTTTGATTGGTACAGGTATACTCAATAGATAATGTACATTAAACTTAATTGATAAGTGTATTATTGATTTTAAATATGATGGTGCAGTTTGTTGTTTATGTTGTTTGGTTTTGGTTGTACAATTAATGTGTATTAATACAATATTAGGATGTTTTAATACCTTAACCATTCAATTATTGAATAGTGTGATCAATAGTATAGGTATAATTAATTGATAATGTGTACTAAACAATGGTGTATAGTGTATGTGATGATTGTTGGTGTGTTATTGCAATGGCGATGGTGCATGTGAATGTGATTGTGTGTTGTTATTTTGGTTGTGGCATATGAACTAACTTATTATCAACCGCTGATTTATCCATATGAATGGTATATGAATTGTTTACTGTAGTGGGTATGGTATAGGGTCAAATTAGTTTGAGTAGTAATGGTGCATGTGCAACTCCACTTGTATTTGATGCGTGGTCGTGTACTAAACATTTTGTTTTACATATAAATCCTCATGCACGAGTACGAGCTCTTTTTGATGTGGCCAACAACCATGAATGTATCTCCACAACTAATCTAACATAATCGACGACGGATGTAGTAAGAATGTAGTATTGGTGTACATACCATTCTCAGTATGTAACAAACCAATTGACCATCATGGATGGGATGATCACATCTTTTATCTTTGCAATAGAATATTGTCTAACTAGCTTCTGTATAGTAATGTTGTTTATATTGGGATATGAAGTAATCTGTAGTCATATATAATATAAAGAGTCTAAAGATATATATGTAGCTCGCTCTACACCCTGCCATCGGCGCATCAGTTTGCAATAGATGCAAGTGTTGAGAAGTCGTGTTACAAGTATCTTTTTTAGAGGTATCTTCTATCGTTTGTTTTAAGTATTACATTTTGAATATTGGGAACTTATGAATGGATGCTTCGATATATCGACAATGAGTATCTGCAATGGTTGCATAAATGAAGTTATACTTTTGACGCAGCGTGCCCGTAAAGATAGGGGATGCTGGGGGATTGTTTTGCTCGATGTTTGTTAAAGTTTTCATGCACGCGTGACATTGGAAAACTCATTTTTTACTTAAAAAAGAAAGACATTTGACAATCTTCTCATCGAGAAGTAGGATATTTGTACACCACTGTGTAAAAATCCTACTATCAAATTCACTTAGAGCTCAATAAAGTTGGCAAGTACCACAGTAGTCAATCCATCGCCAATGTGCTTCTACTTATGAAAAGTTTGTTTGCTTCTCTATCATACTCATACGATATCATATTTTATCACACGATATATTATCATCTCTCAAAAGGAGAACAAAAAAAATAGATAGTACCTACTTTGCCGACCAGATTGTATGGTACATACATCTGAGAGAGCAATTGCAATATAAATACACTACATATCAATAATGGCATCACCTAAACAACTTTTAACAATATATTTAATGCCTGGACCGCTGGGCATTGGTATCAAAATGAACTCGACCGATGATTGTGTAGTATCACGTAAAGAACCTCAAAGTAACAGTCCATTGCAAGTTGGTGATATCCTTCTTTCATTAAATGGTATAACATTAAGAGATGTTGAGGGTGGTACAGAGGCATGGGGTAAACTATTCAGTGCATTTAAAACGGGGGAGAGAAAAGTTAAGGTGCAACGTGATGCCGCCGGCAATTATTCTGTAAATTCTCAATTTATAAAAAGTGAAAAGATACAACAGAGTAATGAAAGTACTGAAGACTCTATGCAGGATAACACTACAAGTAAGAAACAAAAGGCGTATAGACGTAGTAATGTTGTCTCACTCCTCGAAGATACGGATGACGAGGATGATATAGTAGTTAAGGTGGAGCAGAAAAAGAGTTCTCAAAATGTTGGTGTACCTTCACGTAATACTAGTATGTCTAGCCTTGATGATGATATTGAGATTATGGAAGTTTCACCCGTATCTACGGCAGCAATATCTTTTGCTTCATCATCTACTGGTTCTCCTCGTGGCAATCTAAAGGATGATGGAAACTATGCGAGTAATAACAATAATTCAAATAGTAATTCTGGAGATAATAATAAAGATGGGGACGAGGATGAGGAATTGGTGGTTGTTGCAAGTAGAGGGCAGAATGCATTGGTAGATTTTCCTCATGTGAGTATGTTTTGTTGGGGGTGATGATATTGGTTACGATGTGAAGACCATTTATGATATGATGTCTATCATTTTTAATTTTGCTCACATCTTATGTTCACTTTTTTAATACCCACCATAGTCTCGTGAGAATTGTGTTAAACATCCTTTTAGTGGAGATAAGAAGCAGCACTGTGGTAATTGTTATTGTTATGTATGTGATAGTCCAGCAAAAGATTGCAAGGTGTGGGGGAGTCACTGCAAAGCAACACATAATGATCCACATTGGAAGAGCGAAAGAGAGAAGGCGAAACAAGCTCGTATTCGTGCGGCGTCTGTTGCTGCTGCCGCGCCTCGTACAGCCATCGCCCCGCGTCCAGCTGTAGTCTCGAGGTCGCCCTCTTCTTCATCACCAGGCTGGAGTGCTCGAAGGAAGAGGAAAACCCCCCAGAGTGGCCGTAGGTTGGCCGAGTTTTCCGTTCGTAAGCTCCTTCAGGAGGTTACTTCTGTACATCCTGTTGAGATTCAGCCGCCAGTTAGTAGTGGCTTTGTTACCCCGTTGCGTCACTACCAGAAACAAAGTCTTGCTTTTATGGTAGATACTGAGAAGAAACATCTCAGAGGGGGGTGGTTAGCGGATGAGGTTGGTATGGGAAAGGTAAGCAGCCCACTTTCTTTTTTTAATGAAACTCCATTGCTTCTTTCTTCTGGTCCACAGTCCACATCTAACTTGCCCGTCGCCACTTCTATATAGTCTGCCGTTGTACTGGCTCTTGCAGCATCAAACCCAGCAAGTCCCAATACTTTGGCATCGAAGGAGCGGATCATAAATATAATGAACATGTATGAGGCAAACGAGGCAAAGAAAAAACAAATTAAAGAAGCTCACAGTGGTACCGTTGAGAAGTTAAAAAAGAAGTTCCGTGAAAGCACAGAAAACCTTAAGGCGCCCTCGGGGCGGCCCCATTGGTGTATTCGTGAAAATGGTGAATACCGAAAGCACCGAGACACCTATGAAGAGGCAAAACGGATCGAGGATCTGAAGATGAAGGAGGAGTTTAATCAGATACCTCCCATTATAGATAGAGTCAAGCTCAAGGCCACGGTCATCCTTACATCAGTCTCGCTAATTGGACAATGGGAAGACGAGGCAAAGAAGCACGCACCTGGGCTTGTTGTGAAGACATTTCATAATTCAAGATCCAAGAAAACAAGTTTGTTTGATGAGACTGATGTTGATGTTATCATTTCAACTAGTACATTCAAATGGCCAGCAGTAGTTGCAAATTGTTTAGAGTTCCATCGAGTCATACATGATGAATCTCATTTACTCAAGAGACGAGGAGTCTCTGCAAATTTAGAATATGCTAATATGATTGCATCGCCACTTAGATGGGGTGTAACAGCTACGCCAGCAACTAATTCTTACATGGACCTTATACCTCAATTGACATTTATCAATGGCAATGTTGATTCCAGTACATTACAAATCAGAAATATAAATGCCGTCCAGTACGATCCAGATGAAGCCTCCTTCAACAATCTCGTTACCTGGCTGAAAACATATTACATGGTTAGGCATACAAAGTCACAGCGTATCAATGGATCAGAGGCATTAGCTTTACCCCCCTCAACAACATCTACAGTCATGTTAGAAATGTCAAAGTTTGAGGATGAAGCCTTTAACTGTATCAACCCGGTGACATCTAAATCAATTGTGCGGCATTGTGCATCAGGAGTTAAGGACTTCACGGCCGAGGGATCATTATGTTTCCAAATGGCTAAAGTCTTAAGAGAGGAAGCTTTTAAATATAAGGATGCCATCGAGAGAGATCAATTAGGAAGAAAAGCACGACATTGGTTCAAGCCCGAATGTCTCACTAAAGTAGTGGCTTTGAGGAAGGATCTTAATGAGCTCCGGGAAACGGATCCTGCAATGAGAGTCGTTGTATTTACTCAATATGTCAACATGCACGACACAAGTGTTCATGGCCTTAAACAAGATGGCTTTGACGTTCTACAATTCACTGGATCCTCATCATCTCGTGAGAGAGATGATGCTATCCGAAAGTTCCAGGACACATCGAATGGCAAGCCTGCCGTATTCGTAATCACTCTTCGAAGCGGTAGTGTCGGTATTACACTTACGGCTGCATCTCGTGTATACCTTCTTGAACCGGCACTGGACCCTGCCGTTGAAGTACAAGCAGCAGGCCGTATCCATCGTCTAGGCCAAAACAAGCCGTGTCATGTCATCAAGTTTGCATTTAAGAATAGTTATGAGTCGAATGTTATCGAACTACATAAGAAGATTCTTGCTGGGGAAGTTGCCATTGTTGATGGATTCATCCCACCTGAAGGCATGAGGATTCTTGCTAAGGGACTTCGTGGAGTTTTAACAACAGCCACTCCTAATAAGACAAAGAAGAGAAAGTCTACAGCAAGAGATATTTTAGATATGCGCAAGAAAAGGAGTCTCTCCTCCAGTCAACCTCCAGCAGGTCAACCTCCAAATCCACAGCAACAACGTGGTAACTCATGTTATGACTCGAAAATGACTGACCAAGAAAAGAAGGAGAAGGAACGATTCTTAATGTTTACTAGAGTGCTGACGAAGTGAGTAGAAAACGTTGTCAAAGAATTGTTTGTTTGTTTGATTCTTTTCTCTAACTCTAAACAATTGAATTACACACAACAGGTACCTTGAGCAACGTGATATAGATATGCACGTCAAGGCCAAAGCTCAAATAAAAGAGTGCTATGAGAAGAATCAGTCTGGTGACCCTAACTATCGATCACTCACTACCAGTATGAAGGCACGTTTACGACAAACAGTGGGAGAGACATACTGGAAGAAGGCTCATGATTATCTAGATCATTTCCTGAAGCAGAGAGAGAAGTAGCGATCGTCATCTGGGGTTTCAGATCAACAACCATCTTCCTTATAGACACTATCAGCACCAGTCTCAGCAGCAGCAACGCCCCCCTGTTCAGCTTTTTTGAACATATTGTGTTGGAAGTTGTTTAATCTGGCAAATGATAGGCATTTTTAGTATTTGACGAAGATAAACCATGTAGAATAAGTCTAGTATAAACATGTTTGGATTATATTTTGTACAGACTTATTGATTATACGACGAATCGTAGTATGTATCAATTCTTATTCTACAACTATCCACAATCAAAGGAAGGAGGTTCATTACCATGTTCACCTCTACCATAGAAGGGGTCTCAACTAAAGTTATTATTAGGTTTTTCTTGCAAGAAGATTGCACCCAACTCTCTCATATGATTGCCGATTGCTTGCGGCGTCTTTGCTCTATTGTAATCGTAATAATGTACCACTCAATGAAGAACAATGATATTATCATCAAAGGTACAATCGTTGGACGTCGGTCAATGGGCCGTAAGTGCGCATTTGCTGATGTATCGATAAGCGGAGACGATAATGAAGCACTACCCATCAAGATAATTTTTAGACATCAATCATTTCTATACCCATCATCAAGTGATTCTATTACTGTAGATGATGATGGTATATCACTAGATGAACCATTTCCCAATAAAGATGCTAGTTTACCATATGGTGCTAAAGTTATTATACAACTAGGTATATGTCAAAAGGTTTCATCCAAAACAGAAGATGGTAGAATAGATGATGTGTATGAAGTACTACGTTGGAAAGTTATTGAACATCCAAGAGAAATGGCTGAGCAATTAGCATCTCTAGACGAGGTTGGTCAAGGTGCCATATCTTGTTCAACATATTTCAAAGCACGAGGAGAAGCATTCGAATCAGTGAAACAGCATAGACATAGAACAGACAAGAAGAAAAACAATAGCAGCAGTACTGATGGTCAAATAAGTATCACCTCCGATCTTATACCAAATACATCAATAGACATAGACTATTCAGATGTACATCACGGAGGGAAACAAGCAAAGGCAAAACGAGCTAAAGTGTTTGCTTCTTGGGTGTTAGATACCTTCTTTGATATTCCAATGGGTTGCGCAGATCCTTCTTTAGCCACCGATGATATTGACGCAAACAAGACTATGATTTGCCAACCTTGTAGCATATCCGATGGATCAACAAATGACAACAATAAGAAGCCTTCATGTCTCCTTCATAATACAAATGTTTACGACATTGCAGGAGGGAAGGGTCAACTCTCAGTAGAGTTACTTGTACAACAAATGTATCATCTAGGATTGAATTCTAATAATGAAAAGAAGGATGAGGATGATAAGTCTCGAATACGCCAATGCACAATCATAGATCCCTTAGTTCGAAGAGGGGATACCAAACATCGTCAATCAAAGTTGAAGAAAGCCCAAAGTCATGTGAATTGGTTGCAACAAAACAGATCGCTCGTTAGTATCCTGAAAACAACACAATGAGTCCAGATATTAAGCACCTTGCAATGGAATTCAATACAACTAGTTTTCAACAACATATCCAACAAACGTCATCACCAAAGTTGCTCTTGGGACTACATCCTGATCAATGCACGGAAGATATATTGGATGTAGCACTTGAACACAATCTATCGGTTGCAATTGTGCCTTGTTGTGGTAAGTTCTACCCTTATACTACTTTTGGCAAGTTAGATAATGCATTTACTAATCACATTTGAACCACTATTTGCTCTACAGTCTTTCCGGATCTCTTTCCACGACAAATGGTATCAAAAGATGGAGAGCATATCTCAGTACGGAGTTATGATGACTTTCTCCAATACTTGTTGGGTAAAGATAGCGGGCTACAAATAGCAACACTACCATTTGATGGTAAGAATAAAGTTATTTATAAAGTAGTTATATAAGTTTAACACAATGGCGTTGCCTATGTGGCTTCTGTTTAGTATCTAGTGAAAGATCTTTATGCACATTTCTAGTCTTCTCTCTTGGTATGGACAAGATGACGCTGCCATCTACCGCTAAGCTGCTACTTATTTCAAAGAATAGACAACTCCAGTCATTGAATCTCGTCTTTGGCTCTTCTTCATAACAGTTGGTGTTGTGTTGGTGATTGAAGACTGTACTACTTGTGATGTTGCAAAGTCCATTTCACCCGTATTCATTCTATCAATAACAGTATCCCTACTGTGTCCTGTTTGTTCGGCAATTGCTCGTACTGTTGTGTTTACTCTATACTTGAATGCAACAAATCTAGATATTGAACGAAAAGAAGAGAGAAGGAGAGATATAGACTCGTGAGTATATATCAATTCATATCATATGCACACGAGAAGTGATCAACGGCCACCCCATCCAAACACAACACACACTACTCACAATAATGCAGTCCAAACGAGAGTAACCGTACCAGCAACGATGTCGATGTAAGGAAGTCTCGGATACATACCAAACAAGATAGGTCCAGTTAAGGCTGTCACACAATTGAGAGTTCGTCGTACAACTTGACCCATCGGGCCAAGGAGGGAGTAGTTTGATGTGGTGGAGATTGAGGCTTGTAATTCTGTCATTAGTGTCGCGCCAACCGGGTCAGGCATCGAGGCTGCCTCAACAATTCAATGGCGGATGGCAGAGTGATAAGCATGTGCCGGAGCGTAGGATGATGATTGCCAAGATGTAAGTAGTAGTTGATTTGTATATTTTTATTATGTGCACACATCTTGACCCCGTTTAACCAAGCATATCTGATACAATACACCCTCAACCCCCCTTCAATTTGTTTAGTGTGCAACTCTTGAGACAGAGAAAGCCTAATGCACCTCAAGAATGGCTAAATAAGCTTCCTCAAATGGCCAAGCGATTGGAAGAGTCGCTTTATCGATCGTCTCCATCATTCGAAGTCTATAAAGATATCTCTACTCTGAAGGCACGATTGCAGCAGTTGGCAATGAATATTGGGATGAAGACGAAGCGAATACAACAACAACAACAACTAGCAGCCGAACCGACAAGACTATGATCTGCTTGTAATGTGAAAAAGAGTTCTAAGCATTTTACCGAGAATCAACGAGGAAAGAGTGATGCAACTGTGAAGTGTAGAGATTGTTTGTACCCTATGAATAAGAGATGAGAGGGGATGTGAAATAACTACAAGCGTGAGGCTAACCAGGTCAAATGTCCAACAGCCTATTATGTTTAAGACTAGTCTACACAGTTGGATTAGCAAGCACAATATGAGTACACACCATCTTTGTATCCACAGGAGCACCATCGCTTGGCATCGCCGCCGATTGAATCATCCCAGTCTGGTGTTGGCTCATAATCGTCCTCCATCTCCAAAGCGTCCTGCTTTGCTTGTAGAGCCTCTCTAACTCTCTCATTAGCTTGAATATCAGCATCAGTATCTTCATCTTCCTCAGCATCACGAACAACCTTACAACCAGTACATTCCTTGTTCTTTGCACAGCATGACCACTTCCAATAGTTGTATGAATGACTTGTATCCTCAGGAGGTGTAGTATGACGGCCTTCGTTTAGAACGAATCTAGGAGTATCATAGGTGAGCCCCTCGTCATCCATTCTTCTCTCTAGTTCTTCGTCAAATATATCGACTAGTTCGGCATCTGCTGGATGATAGTATTGCTGTGTTGGACAACAAAGACGACCTGCATTCTTGGTAAGGCATTTACGTTCACTAGCCTTGTTTACACAAGAAAGACTACCTGTATGCTCTAAGTAATCTATGATATTGCGGTCAAGATGTTTTGTCCAACCTAGAAGAGCATTTGCAGATGGAAAGATGCTATTTGATTCACTCATATTGTTTGGTTAGAATTATGTAGAGGGGAAAGGGTAGCATATGAAATTTTCACAAGACGATACCTCATGACTCTTTCTAACCTCTTGACAATCTCATCCGGGCCGAAAAAGCTTTGTCCCTCATTTCATTGTGTATTTTATCGTGAGACTTTTTGTATGCCTGGAGTGTACCTTCATACTCGTCTTTTGTAACTAACATACGCTGATACCCGTCCTTAACTTGTCCCAACGACAACTCGTGCCCAATCTTTGCCAGCAATCATAAAGTGCTTCATTGCCCGGCGATTATTAATAGCATTCCACTCAAATACACCAAGGTTATATCTTGCTTCTACACACCCATTCATTGCTGCTAGTTCATAGTAATGCTTTGCCTTCTTTTGATCCACTTCTACACCATCTCCTCGTCGATAAGCGTGACCCAAATTGTAATACGCCGTTCCAGATCCAAGCTCCACTGCCTTAAGATATAACTTATGAGCTTTCACAATATCTTGTGGCAAGCCCAGAGTTCCGTCGTCATATGAGGTGCCAAGCTGATTTAATGCCTCGGCATTTCCATTATCCATTAGCTTATTTAATTGTTTGATCTGTTCTAGGGTCGGTGATGGTCTTCGACAGAATGCACAAAGGTCGTCCGGTCCTTCTTCACTCATATACATTGCATAATTACAGCCATCACATATCATCTTCCCATAGTATGTTTTAAACAGCACTTCATTAGAACTAATTGGCAATGGTATCATGCAGATTGGACACTCTTCTGTTGGTTGGTTTTCTTTGAATAACTGTTCATCATATATCTCGGCCGCACGCTGTTTGCATGCCATCTTATGCTTTGGTCGGTGTGATATCTGACAATCTCGATTGCAATATTTGACCATGTGACATGCTTTGCAAGTCTTTAAACTGTCTCCCTCTTTACCACATGAGGCGCACGTATTAATGGTTGCAGATTTCATTAGTATATAAATTTGTTTTGCGTATTGTATATAAAATTCGGGGCTGCTTTGTGTATACTTGAAATAGATATCGTACGCTGCTGCTTCGTAATACCAATATAAAATGCGTTAATATCTAATCTATATCTGCTGCATACGAACTATACTTTGTATACCCAATCGATATTACAATTACGATACTATTATTCTATTATTGGTTTAGTTAATTTTTGTGCATATGATGTGTTCAAAATTTTATTGGTTAGTATAGCATGTCGGGCACCGCCGTAGTCTATCCACCAATGAATCCATAAATCAGCTCTAAATCATATGATACGACGATCAGATGTTTATCGTTCTATCAACACAATTATCCGCAGTATGGTGTGGCGATTGTTGCACTATGTTCACCTCAACCATAGAAGGTGTCTCAACTAAAGTTAGTACTATTATAGGTTTTCATATAGTGAGTGTGGTATTGTTGCAGTGGCGGCTTTGCTCTGTATACTATAATTATAACACATTAACAATGGCGTCATTATCTAAACAACCATTAACAATATATCTACTACCCGGTCCGCTGGGTATTGGTATCAAAATGAGCACAACCGGCGAGTGTATTGTATCATCGAAAGCACCTCAAAGTAGAAGTCCATTGCAAGTTGGTGATATACTACTTTCATTAAATGGTATATCATTGGTAGATGTAGAGGGTGGTACAGATGCTTGGTGTAAATTATTCAGTGCCTTTGATACGGTGGAGAGAAAAGTTAAGGTTCGGCGTGATGATACCGCAGTTGACAATAAGAAATTTATAAAAAATGAAAAGAAGGTGCACCTTCTGCAGAATGATAGTAACGGCTCTGTGCAGGGTAACATTGCAAATAAGAAACAAAAGGCCGATAATAACGGTAGTAATAAGTCATCTATGGAGGTAATTTCCCTCCTAGATGATACGGATGATGAGGACTTGGGTCAGATAAAAGTTAGCACACTTAATGTTGGTGTACCTTCACGTAGCAGTATGTCTAGCCTTGATGATGATATTGAGGTTATGGAAGTTTCACCTACATCTACGTCATCTTGGGGATTGAATTCGTCTTCTTCTTCATTATCTAATGGTTCTAGCGGTGGTAATCCAAAGGATGATAGAAACTATGAGAGAAACAATAATAAAACAAATAATTCGGGAGATAATAAAGATGAGGATGAGGAATTGGTGGTTGTTGCAAGTAGAGGACAGAATGCTTTGGCAGATTTTCCTCATGTGAGTATGTTATTAAGGGAGTGGTGATGTTAATTATTGGTGTAGCGCATCCTTTGTGGTTATGTGTATATGATGTGTATCATTTTTAATTTTGCTCACATCTTATGCTCACTTTTTCATACGCATCCATAGTCTCGTGAGAATTGTGTTACACATCCTTTTAGCGGGGATAAGAAGCAATTCTGTGATAATTGCTATTGTTACGTGTGCGATAGTCCAGCAAAAGATTGCAAGGTATGGGGAAGTCACTGCAAAGCAACACATAACGATCCCCATTGGAAGACAGAACGAGAGAGGGCTAAACAAGCTCGTGTTCGTGCGGCGTCTGCTGCTGCCTCATCGATGTCGAATCCCCCCTTACCTCCCTCAACCGGTTTTAGGGCAGGCCCTAGTATTGTCCGGAGAGGCAGAGGGAGACATATCCCACACAACAACAGAAGTCCGTCGGCCGAGTTTCCCGTGAGTAAGGTCTTAAAAGAGATCACTGTTGTGCACCCTGTTGAATTGCAACCGCCGGTTGGTAGTGGTTTTATTACCCCGTTACGTCATTACCAGAAACAGAGTCTTGCTTTTATGGTAGATACGGAGAAAAAGTCTGATCGGGGAGGTTGGTTAGCTGATGAAGTTGGCATGGGAAAGGTGAGCACCTGTTGTGTCTTTGCATTATATGTCCTTAACTCTATATCTAATCTAACTTGCACTATTCACTTCTTTCCCGCCATCAGTCTGCTATTGTCCTTGCACTTGTGGCATCTAATCCAGCAAGTCCCAAGAGTCTAGCAAAGACGGATCAAATCAACAACGTACTGAGTCTTCAAGACGTGAGGGAGGAGAAGAAACGACGAATTCAAGAATCTCACGATGCAGCCATTGCAAAGTTAAGGGGAAAGTACAAACCTGATGATCCTGATGAAACCATCAAAGATGAAATTGAGAGGAATTGTGATCACAGGAGTCGTAAAGATTCATTCCGTTGGGGGAAAGAGTATGAGAAGGATAAGATGGAAGAAGAAATGCATCAGATCCCCCCTATAAAAGACAGAGTCAAACTGAAGCCTACCATCATCCTTACATCAGTGTCGTTAATTGGACAATGGGAAGATGAGGCTAAGAGGCACTCCCCTGGGCTTGTTGTGAAGACTTTTCATAACTCTCGATCAAGGGAAGAGCACAACATCAAGATTAAAGACAAAACTGTAATCCACGGGCTCAATGATGTTGATGTAATTGTTTCATCATCTACATTTAAATGGCCGGAAGTCATCACCCAGTGCTTTGACTTCCATCGAGTAATTCATGATGAATCACATTTATTGGTCAGTAGTGGAGCTTCAGCCAAGTTGAGCTGTGCCAATTTGATCCAAGGAAAGCTTCGGTGGGGAGTGACAGCAACACCTGCAACTACCTCAATTCGGGACCTTGATCGTCAATTGCAATTCATTCGACTAGGACACAAGTCCTCGTCTTTCCCTTTTTTATTTGGTGGCAGTCCCTCTGGAGTTGAATGTAATAATTTACGAAACGCCATATCTAACCATAGCTGCCAGCCGACGGAAACAACATTCAACAATCTTGTTACATTACTCAAAACGTTCATGGTAAGGCATACAAAGTCACAACGTATTAATGGATCAGAGGCATTAGCTTTACCTCCCTCAACAACATCCACAGTAATGTTAACAATGTTTAAGGATGAGGACGAAGCCTTTAACCACATTAACTCATCAGCACGTGCATTTAGTAACCATTGTGAGTGTGGGGCTAACGCCTTTACGGCTCAAAATTCATTCTGTTATAACATGTCATCGTTACGGAAGCGAAATGAAGGAGAGTCTCCTCCTTCAAATGAGAAGCTTCTGGAGGAATGTCCCGGCAACTCGTTGAGAAAGAAAGTAACATATCGTTACAAACCTGACTGTCTAGCCAAAGTAGTGGCTCTAAGGAAAGATCTTAATGAGCTTCGGAAAACAGAACCTGCAATGAGAGCCGTCGTCTTTACTCAATATCTAGACTTGCATGAAGCCAGTGTCCGTGGCCTCAAACAAGATGGATTTGAAGTCTTCCAATTCACTGGATCATCCAGCACAAACAATCGAGATAAGGCCATTCGAAAGTTTCAGGATACATCCAATGGCAAGCCTGCCGTATTTGTAATCACTCTTCGGTCTGGTAATGTTGGCATTACACTTACAGCTGCATCACGTGTATACCTCCTTGAACCGTCGCTAGACCCTGCTGTTGAAGTACAAGCAGCAGGCCGTATCCATCGTCTAGGTCAAAACAAGCCGTGCCATGTTGTCAAGTTTGCTTTTAAGAAGAGTTATGAGGAAAATGTTATTGAACTACATAAGAAGATCCTTGCAGGGGAAATTGCTATTGTTGATCAATTTGTCCCATCGGAAGCAATGAAGATTCTTGCCAAAGGGATTCGTAAGAGTAGTATGTCTACTGATTCGTATTATTAGCTGGATAGTGGTACTTTGGTGAATGGTTTTGAAGATGTCTATTGTGTGGTATTAGAACTATGACAACTTGTAAATATTATGTTATTAATTGTGCTTATAGAGACTAGCTATTGGTAACTGCCAAGTTATACTCTGAATTCCAAGTACTGTAAAATAGTATCCATCACCGGCCCAGGGATATCAATACGATATAATTCACGGTTGATAGGGGGTTTCATCTCTGCTTGATCAATCTTAGACTTCCATACAGCCAATTCAAGTAGTGTCGTGACCTCTTTCAGTTCATAGTATGTGAGTAATCGATCAATCCTACCGAGGACTTCTCTTATTGTTTCCCAATTCTGTATTAAACTCTCTAATGCTGGGGTTGTTACACCCCCTACTTCTATGAATTCTGACAAGCTGAAGGAAAGAGACTCGGCAATTGGTGCATGCTGCCTGACAGAGATGAATATCTCACTGCCTCTCCTTTCTACTAAACCACGAATATTAATATGATCAATCTTATCTTCCACTTCTGTTCGACCAGCCTTTGTGATAGTTTCCAATCGAGTTGAAAGTTTGGGAAACGCGAATCTTTCCAATGATGAACACTCTTCAAACGCATCTGATACAATCTTTTGAATCCCCCCATGAAGTTCTACTTCTCTCAAACTGTGGCATTTGTAAAATGTACGTTCATTAATCTCAGTGACATTTGGAGGGATTGTAATACGGTTCAATGGACAACTAGCAAATGCCCCTTTCTCAATCTTCCGCAATGCTTTGTTGAGTTTAACTGTATCCAGATTGAGGCAACCACCAAATGCACTTCTCCCTATCTTCTTTAGTCTTTCATGTAATACTACTTCCTTCAAATAGACACAATGTTCAAAAGTACCTCGACCCAAATTGGTGACAGTAGATGGAAGATTGATACGTGCCAATTCATTATTGTAGCTAAATGAATACTTTCCAATCTTCTTTAGACCCTCAGGCAATATTACATCCCTCATCTTACATCTATAAAATGCATAATCTCCGACCTCGACGACAGTGGAGGGAATGTTGATATGTCTTAATGATTCACAATGGTGAAATGCTTCTTCTCCAATCTTCATTATCCCCTCATTTAGTACTACTTTCTTCAACCTTTCACATGCACAAAATGAGGCATAACCGATTTCTGTGATAGTGGATGGAAGGTTGATACATTCCAATGAATTGCAGGCATTAAATGACGCATGAACAATCTTCCTTATTCCAGTCTTCCTTAGCCCCTCATTTAACACTACATCCCCAAAATTGCATTTGTAAAATGCATTGCCTTTGATCTCAATCAGAGTAGACGGAAGATTGATGTATTCCAATTTATTGCAGCCATAAAACGCCAACTCTCCAATCTTTTGCAACCCCTCATTTAATACCACATTCGTCAATTGTTCACAATATTTAAACATATAATCACCAACTTCTGTAACACTCGAATGAAACCGTACAATTGTCACGTTCTCCGGGACATCCTCCTTCGCTTCTATCCCCGTATACTCAAATTCTACTTCGATTGACATAATAATAATTTGTCAATGATAATTTGTGCATGTGATATGTACTCTACATTATTGTATAGTATTGTATCAATATTATATACGGTATGATGATTCCGGTAGATATACTACTATAGAATACTTGTGCCACCAATATATCTGTATGTTTAGTCCTTTTTGCAAATATGTATACCTCTGTTATATTCTTGCGGAGATTGAGACGAGCTGTATTGCAATATCCGTGCTAATGTGGCGGCCGTAGTAGTAGCAATAGCAATACCTCTTCCAGCATGGCTCTATTCTAAGTTCTAAGAAGGAAGAGAACGTTGTATCGCCATTTTACTCTTATATAAAATTTAATGCTGAGCACCAATCATCTCTCTCGATCAACTATATCTTCTACTCTATTGGAGGTAGTATACGGCTTCCTACTCAACTTATCCTTATTGCTGAGTATTGATTACTTGGATAGTTCTGTAATATCATAGTAGAGAAAAATGAGTACCAACAATGTATTCTACACGAAGAAAACAAAAGCCAAATGGAGAGCTCGGAAAAGGAAGAAGGAAAAGGTAATGATTGCAAATGGTATCAATAATAATGATCAAGAAGTACCATCGTATGATAATAATGGTAGCAGCGAGCAGAACAGCAGTGATCGTAAGCGTAGTTCTAATCAAATATCCGGCCAACAAAATGACCAACTCGAAAGTGCACAAGATGTGCACAAAAAAGCAAAGCATAATAATACCCATCAGCAGCAGCCTATCATTATTACAATACCAGCCAATCTAACATCCAAGGAGGCTAAAAAGTTCCGCAAGGATGCTAGACGAAAGGCTCGAGCCGATGGACAATCTGAGGTGCTGATAAAGTTTGTTATTGAGGGTCAAAAAGAAGAAGAATCATCAACTTCTACCACAGATAATAAAGAAGGAGGAGAAGATGACGATAAACAACCTTCCAATCACCCAAAGAAGAAAAAATCAAAGAAAGTATTTCCCCGTATCAACGATATACTATCCCAAGAAGCAGCACAAAAGAAATTAAACGATAAACTATCGAAACAAACACAATTAAACAACGCCTTACCACCATCACACACCAATCAATATATTGCAATTGATTGTGAAATGGTCGGCATAGGTATAGACGGTAAAAAGTCTGCATTGGCACGTGTATCAATTGTTAATTGGTCCAATGATATATTATTAGATACATTTGTTCGTGTGAATGAACGTGTAACCGACTTCCGAACACATGTATCTGGCGTACGAAGTAAGGATATACATGTGAATAATGAAAAGGCAATCGATCCAAATGATTGTCGACAATTAGTTGGTAAAATATTAATGAATAAGATATTGGTAGGTCATGGATTGAAGAATGATTTATCTGTTTTGATGTTAGACCATCCACGATGTGACGTTAGGGATACATCACGGTACAAACCATTCATGCGTCCGTCTGGACGGGGTGGGGGTAAGTTACGTCCAAGGAAGTTACGTGATTTGGTCTATGAAAATTTAGGCAAGAGGATACAGGTTGATGGGGAGGCACATTGTAGTATTGATGATGCAAGGGCAAGTATGGAATTGTTCAAGGTTGTCAAGAGTAAGTGGGAGAAGGAATTGGATGAGAAGTACAAGAAGAAGGGTAAGAAGATGATAGGAGGTGATTGGGGAAAGAAATAAAGTGCTACATCTCAATAAGTTATAGATCCAAGTCCTATGTAGATTGATAGATTGATAATCTAGTATATGGTCAAGGTCATTAAGCATCTTACTTCTCTTTAATGCCTCAAATCTTAACTCTCCTTCTGCTTCTCCCCTGACTTATGTTCACTATAATCATGCCGTTCACCAGTACTAACCAATGTCCAACCAATCCGTAGCAAGATCAAGAACCAGGTAACATGCAACAAAACCAATGATCCCAACAAAGTATAGAATAGCAAATAGTACGCCTCATACAATGCCGGATCCAACGTTCCCTTCACTACCATATATTCATAACTCTCATACCAAACTGCCTTACAAATAACAAATGGGAAGATAGTCAGCCGTGTAATAATCCACATTAGTACCATAATAACAAAACAAATAATCGTCGTAACCTTCCACTTTACAAAGTTTGCCAATTTGCTCATATCAATCGGCACGTCACTTAAATCATGTAATAGGAACACCATCGACCCAACACGTGTGAATCGATAATACGATGAGAAGAAGATTAACGCATTCGTTACTAAATGATGTGCAATCATTTCACGAAAGTCACCTCGAACTGTGGTACTCCACTTTACTTGAAACAATGGTGTCCATAAAAATACTTCATTATTATTATTCTTCATCAACTTTGCAACCTGACTTTTACGTTGCTCCTCATCCACAACATGTTCCTTCTCCAAAAAGTCTAACGCACTTGAATAACTTAATGGATTAACAAATTCAAATGTAAAACTCAATTCAATTAATGATACTAATGCATCAACATTATACGCACATTGAATTAAATAATACCAAATCATACCAGGTTCCACTGAATGATTCGGATGACCGTTCCATAAGTTAATCGTACCACCCTGATTCTTATTCCACCATGATTTATCATGGAAGTAATATATACCATAGATTGATAATCCAGTGTGGAATATTAATCTATAGATGTATTCACCAAATTTGGTTATACGATCTGCGTTTTGTGTAGTCCATTCTGATCCGTGTGCATTGGTTGCTAGATTATGTCCTAACTTACAAAATTTTGGTAATGCTACCTTTTTAATTGATCGGATTGTTAGTAGTAGAATGAACAGTACACATAATGCCAATGGTGATGTTAAATCACATATTGATGTTGTATTCGTATTAAATGCAAAGTTGTAGTGGTTATTCAGTGTATTTGATATCTCTCCATTACCCGGTATGATTTTAGTAGTACTAACCATATTACCAGTATTAACCATATGCATATATTCCTTATACGTAACATCAGAATTAACATCATTATATCCACTAGTACCTAATGAACTATAGAATGAATGACTTAATTTACCTTCAGGAAAGGTAACTATTTCTTCATATCCATAATTTGCAATTATAGATCTCCATCCACCATTTTCTAATGGTGGACATAGATTATTGATAATTGGTATTGAAGAACATGTATAATCTAATAGTTTGGATGTTAGTAGATAGGGTGGTGAGGGTACGATACTATTATTATTGTTGGTGGTAGTAAGGAGGTCTTTACGTCGTATACGTTTTTGTTCAGGAATTGATGGCGGGGCTTTGTAGGAGGAGGATTTTGATTTATCATTACGTCTTGACATCATGGTTTATAAGAAGGAGTGGATAGCGGCTGCTTTAGAGATACTAGTGGATCCAAGACGATATACTACGGCTGGCCAATGACGCAAGCAAAAAAGCACAAAAGAAACTCTCATAATTTTTTCTAATAGGGTATCCTTTGGTATCTTTGATATTATCGATCGAAGTGTATGTTGCTATATGCTAATTCCGCGGCTTTGGGTAGCTGGCTCAACATAGACATGATAAAAAAAGATGTTATAGATGTGTAGAAGAACAAAGAGCAGACCATCAGTTATGTTTCAATTGGTAGGATACGGTGACCGACCTTAGAAAAAGAGTTTTCAGCATGAAAACTTCATTGATCGATTGCTATGCAATATCAGTGCGGGATAGTATTTGCAATCAAAGCCACTATGATGATTAGACGGCTTCCTACTTTATCTAGTCATAATGCTGTTGGTGGTAGAGGCAGAATGCTTCTCAATCTCTTCTTTACTGAAGATACTATACCACCCATCAAAATTAAGTGCACCAACATACAAAGTTGCAACTATTCAACAACTACATCTATACACAAGAAGATGAATTCAAGTACATATTCATATCGTAAGAAGAAACACCACAAGAAGATAGAAGATGATTTATTATTGTTAAACACTAATACAAAGAAATATAAGATACAAGCATTAAAACAACAGATTGATATGCTATCCAATGAAGTACATCAGCCAATTACACATACTACAAAGAAGAAGAAGGTTAAATCAGTATACAAAAAGCCAACAACCTCAATGCCAATGAATAAGAAAGGACCATATTCTATATTCATATCATGTTTGCCTGGTCTTGAACCGTTGTTGTTATCAGAAGTACAATATCTATTGCAAAGTGATACTATATCTGAACAAAAGCAATCGAATAAGCAAACAAAGAAGGTACCTGGCGGAGTAACAGTAATCATACCATCCCTATCATATATACATTTACTACATTTATATCTAGGTACCGCATCACACATCTATCTCCGCTTAAACGATAACAACTCTCGTGCTCAACTAGCAAACATTCCATCAACATTTACTGCGCTTGGATTCCCTGAATTAAAGAGGAAGATTAAAGATTTGATTGTGGCACAATGTTGGGATGATTTGTTACTTATACCAAAAAAGAAGAAGAAGAATGGTAGCAGTACGGTACAGGAGGTAGTTGAAGCAAGTGAATTGCCATGGAAGTTAAGTATACATGTTACCACATCAAAGAGTAAGTTAATACATACCAAAGCTGTAGAAGAACGAGTACGAGATGTTATTGGTAACGTACTTGGTATTAACGGCCTTAATGATAAAGAGAAGAGTGATACAAAGGATGATAACCGACCAACAATCCGATTATTAGTCCGTATTGAACGAGATGAGGTACAGTTATCATTAGATACATCAACAACATCATCTACCAATACTTCAGTTTCACCAATGCATATGAGAGGGTATAGGTTAGACCCATATAAGGCACCATTACGTGAAGATTTGGCATTTGCTTTATTGTTGGTTGGTGGGGTTCGACCTGCTTGGAATCTTGACCCGTTGAATACATTGTTGGGTAAGAAAAGCAGTTCAATTGATATGGCAACTGAAGAGAAGAAGAAAGAACAGACTGGTATTCAGCTGTTTGATCCATTGTGTGGATCGGGCACAATAGCTATTGAGGGTGCATCAATCTTAGCTGGGCTACCTCCCGGTAGATTCCGTTCAGCTCCATTACAAGGTACATCATTGTATGATGAAAAGTTGTGGAATGATATGAGATCCAAGGCATTATCTGTGGCATCAGGTATAGGGAAGGATGGCGACAACTCGGAACTGGTGGCTGCCAATGATATCAACTCACATGCAATCAAAGCAGCACAATCCAATGCACAGCGGGCCGGAGTTGATCACTTGATTAGCTTTCATGTTGGCTCATTCAAGACACATCCATTACTCAATCCATCACGAAAGTCCTCAACTGTTAAAACATTATCAACTTCCAACCCTCTCAAGATTGTAACAAATCCACCATATGGCAAGCGTATATCAAATACAACACAATCTAAATCTTCTATCTATAAACAAATCGCTAAATCTATAAAGCATTCGAATCTTAATAATGTTGAATGTACATTAATTGGGAAGGATATAAGATCATTAAGAGAGTCATCGTTACCATTGGAGGTTGGGTTTAGTACTAGACATGGTGGCGTGGGTGTAATTGCCATGACTTCCTCTTCTTCCTCTGCCGAGTCAAAAGATGGCTAGATAGAGTGAACTATAGTTATAGTATACTCAAGAATAGTTATGAATTACAATTATGGTTACAACTATACAATTACAAGAAGATAAGATACACACTTGCGGTCTACACTGACGTTACAAATCGGAATATAAGATATATGAAGAAGAAGATTCAGAGCTCAAGCTTGATACAGATGATTTAGTCTCTGCATCACGTCCTTGGTTTGTGTTCAATTCAATGGCATCATCTCTAATCCGTTCAATCCATCTTGACACGGGAGGGAGTAAGTTAAAGATGACTCCGCCAACTGCAATACCAAATAATACCCAGAAATAGTTGTATAACTTTGAATTGTAATAATCCATTGGATCTGTTGGGTCTACTGGAAACCATTTACTGCAGCCATTCATCAAGGCAATACCAATAAAGTTACTTAATCCTCCGAAGACAAACAAGTTAATACCACTTGCCAACCCCTTTTGCTCTTTTGGGGCGATTGTAAATGCCAAGTCATATGCACATGAAACAGTCAGAATCTCGCCTGCTCCTACAAAGTAGTACGATATCGTCTGCCAGAAGATGTTAATAGTGTTGGGACCGTTCCCCTTATCAATCTCTTTGTGTATGCTATAGTCAACTATAACTGCCGACAGAATAGACAAGGCTCCTAGGAAGGTGCCAATTGCAAACTTGTGGGTGGTCTTTAGACTCTTCCCTCGTTTCTTGAGACTCGGGCATATTAACCATTGATATATTGCACCATTAATTAGAACACTGAGTGAGTCAATGTTACTAATCACCGAGGCTGTATCCATACATGTAAGAAGAAGAGAAGATGAGATGTGTATGACATTGGAAAGGCAACAAGAACATGCAAGACTTACGATCAACGAAACCGACAGATCTCATGGCAAATCCTTGTACAATGAACACCGTCGTCATTTGGTTGTAAACCAAACTAAATGGTAGGATCAGACATGTGGCTGGAAAGACGAGCAGCAGATTCTTGAGCCCATCCACATATGTATCTTTGATTTTACCTCCTTCACTCTCCTTATTCGAGTCAATCTTTTTGCAAGTAAATAGAGGAGAAACAAGGATCCAAAGAGATGTCCATAGTGCCTTTCTATCAGGCTTTGCCTTGACATATCGTCGACTACCAAGGCAGAATATAATCAGGCCCAAGCCCAGGGCAGCTACTGGGATTGTGTATGCTATAGAAACATTACTCTGGGCAACAATTGGTATTACTATACCCCCAAGGAGCGACCCAATGTTAATGACAATGTAGAATGAGATATAGTATGATTCGATGAGTGAACTCTGAAACTTTGGATGGTACTGTTTAGCTCCGAAGACATTTACGATACTCTTGATAAAGCCCATACCCAGAGGCCACAAAACAAGCATCCCGGCTCGCAAAGCATTTACATCGAATGAGTTTCCCAATAGATATGGATAGCTGCAAAGCGCAATGATTAGAAGTCCTGGTATATAAAGACAGGAAGTGCCAAAGATAATTCCCCAGAAGTCACCAAACACGCCGTCAGCGAGAACACCGCCAATGAAAGGAGCAGTCATTCCTAATGCTACTGAACCTGACACAAATGACGATGCATCAACACTCGTCATGTTGGCACTCCATTCAGGATTGTATCCCCCAACAAGGTATTCGAGCTGTGAGTTGAGAAGTCCATAGTAGGAGAATCTCTCGAGCAATTCGATTACCAAGATGAACAGTACACAGTAGAGCAACGGATTTAGTGCATACTTTGACTGACTTCCATCAGCATTAACTAACAGTAGTGGTCTCTTGGAATCATTAGAGAGGTATTTATCGGGTACGGCTGCTAATTTCTCTTCGGAGTTGATATCTGATTCGACACTCTCTGTAAGATCTATCATGTGATATTAATATTAGGTAGAATTGGTATTGTATTAGATTGGAACTCTTTAGTTGATTGCTTGATTAGTTTTATGTGCTGACGAGACACATGAACTTGATGGCAACTGTGAATACACAAGATAGTTTAATCATATATAAGGAACATATTCTAGTTGGAGTCGACAAAGGAAGACATTACATCATCTATCATGATGAGTTGCACTTAGTGATCTTGCTTCTTCGTATATTGAAATAGACGGATACCAGGATACCACATTAGTGGTATCCTTCTCGAGCATGAGTTCATTATCAGTGACGGTGAAGATTGCTCGAGCTAAAGGTAGCTATTGCAATGTGAGGATGTGGCATATTTGAACAATGGCAATCTAATATACTCATAATTTCAATTATTAACTTACCACCAATAACATCAGTAGCGAAAATAGATCTCATAATAAATCCAAACACTGTCAATAATAACTATCAACTTGCAACAAAAACTGACGATTTATACACTGATAAACTCTGATATATTATGGACCAACAAACAACCATCTCTGACAGTAACGTAACAAAGCAATCTACATCATCATATCAAAACTCAACATCATCAATATCAACCAATAAAGAAGAACAGGAACAAACATCAGATAACAACAAAACAATGGACGAGCAATCTACTGCATTATATCAAAATGCATCAACAACATCTAGCAATCAAATCAACATAGACGCAATAGCCACAAGAAAATCATACCCCTGGGGTAAAATAATAGTAGGCCTAATACTCCTATCAATAATTATATTCGTTATAGTAGATTCAGTAACAAACAAGTACATTATCTCCGGATTCCAGACATTCCTTGAGTGGATTGAGGATAACTTAGTTGCTGGTGTATTCGCTTTCATGGGTGTATACTTTGTGGCAACTGTCTGCTTTATACCCGGTAGTATATTAACACTCGGATCGGGCTTTATCTTTGGCAAGGCTATTGGCTTAGGCCCCGGTGTTGCACTGGCAACATTGGCAGTATTTGTTGGTGCTTCATTAGGTGCAATTGTTAGCTTTTTAATTGGTAGATATGTATTAAGAGATTGGGTAATGAAACGGCTTGTTGAAAAGTATCCAATCATTCAAGCGTTAGACGAAGCCTTTCTTCAGAAGGGGCTAAAGATCTTCATACTACTACGGCTGTCGCCAATCATACCATTCAATGCAATCAACTATATTGGAGGTGTCACGAATATTCGGTTGGTGCATTACACGTTAGCTCTGTTTGCAATCTTACCGGGCACAATATTGTATTGTTTTATTGGGGCCGGAGCTGGTTCTTTAAGCGAGAGTGAAGGTGCCGTATCAGGACCGGTTGCAGTGACAAGTATCGTCGTGGGGATTGTTTTTGGTCTCCTTGCTGTGTTTGCAGTTAGGTAAGTAGAAGTTAATTGTACACAATGGTCACAGGCCACCCTTTGATTTGGACATTGGGGTTTGATTGTGAAACCAAGATATGAATGTTTACACTCGTGGTTGGGGGTTGAATTGTGCATATGATATAATTTGCACTTTTCACAAACAAATACTAACCCCCTCCCTCCCTCTCTTCTCGGATAATCCCAAATCGTCGTGGGTATTGTGTGGAAATAACTTCTGATTCCCTTAGTTATTATGCCAAGAAAGAGTTTAATAAGATTGTAGCCGAGCAGGAACATGAACAGATTGCAAATGAAACGGAGGTTTAGTATTCATATATCAGCCGATTCGGTAGTTTGCAATGCATAAAGTAATTGGGTCTTTACTAATCAAACATTTAGTTTTAGAGGTAAGTAATCACTCCAAACATAACATATCATTTCAATACTTCTATCTACAACTGACACACAAATCTCTCAATATCTACTAAATCTTGCTTTATTGTTGACCTAGCACAAAGTACAACCACCAAACAACTAATAACAAAAGATGATAGAATCAATCATAAGGGAATCCATTCTCAACGGTGTAACCCAGCTCCTCCAACTGAGCTCTTCTATATCCGTCGGCCGGCTTGGCATTTCTTTTGCCGTTACGAGTAAGAGTCTTGTTTTTCCCTACTGCTCCTTTAAGCTTATTATACCAAGGTTGAACGGCCGGAAAGGGAAACTTTCCAAACTTGGTAGGTGGACCCTGCTTCTTCAGAAAAGTGATGAGGTCATTCCATGTCTTTTCATTCTTGGGATTGCTTGGACAATGACATTCATGGATAGACATTGCTTGGTTTACATGCATCCCTGATTTGTGTGAATCATCAAAGTTGAGACCAAGCTCTTCGGCAGTCTCATTACAATATTGACAATGGCGAACATCTTCTTTTACTCCTCGGCAATTATGTTGTTGAAGACAATGCATTTTGTATACTTTGAAAACAGTATTACAGCCATTACAAGTGACAGTGCTTTCATACTCATCCTCGACGTTGAATCGTAATGATGATTCATGCTTTTGTTCAGCAGACAACTCACGGGGGTTAATACCAAGACCATATTGTTCTCGGACACACATTCGGTGAAGAACTTGATGTTGACGGTTATCAGGTTTACCACCATACTCTTCCGCCGGCCTACAAATGCCGTTGTTTTGAGCTAGTTGACCTTTCTCACTTCTCTGAATAGAAGAGAGTTTGTTACACTCATCTGAGAGTTTAACACAATCCTTATTTGTTGGTTGAAACGATGGATATATTACTTTGGGCGTACCGTTGGTATCATTACCAAGACTTTTGAAACCGATGGTCGATGATTTCAATGAATAAGCAGAGAGTTCATTGACTATATTAATGAATGAAAGTATGTTAGTAGTTAATATGTTGATAGATAATAGACATATCATATCATAATATAGTAAACTTACTATGTTCACTCTCTTCATCATCAGAATATAATCCATAACAATCTTTAACATAATATGAATCAGTAGATATTATTAATAAGATAAAGTTATATCAACAAAGTTTGGACTATATCATATGCACCCACTTACCATTCTTCTTCTTATTCTTCTTCTTGGCGGTAGATTTAGTTGATGATGTACTCTTAGATGAACGACTCTTCTTCTTGGCAGAAGGTTTAGTTGATGCACTATAGTTATTGTCATCATCATCTGATGGTGCATGTGTCATGTGTATTAAAGTTGTAGTGAGCATAAACAAAATTAAGTATCTTTGAAAAAAGAGACACAAGATGTGCACATATTATTAAACTTGAAACTTACTCTTCTCCTTCTTAGATGGACGACTCTTCTTCTTAGCGGTAGATTTAGTTGATGTATAGTCATCGTCATCATCTTCTGACGGTGCACCATTCATAAAATTACCGTCTTCATCCACTTCGAGATATGCGGTGTTGTTGCCGTTGGTGTTGTGCCTACTGCGGCGTGGGGCAGCAGATGGTGCCGGTGCTTTACTTGCTGCTGATGATATAGTTGCCATTGTTGTTTGTGTTGGTATAGTTTATGTATGATAGTGCTTAGTGTGCTGCTTCTTATTCTTATGGGGGTACAACAAAATCTTTGTATTTGTATCATGTGCAATATCTCATCATATAATACTGCACAGATTCTATCTCAAGTCTGATGACTTCCAATTTGAAACGATCCGTTGGTATTTGAGATGTGTCGCTATGCATAGAGTAGGATTCTCTGTGCTATGTAGGATTATAGTCTGTGCTATGTAGGATTGTCTGTGCTATGTGTTATGTATGTAGGATTGTCTGTGCAATTTCAGTATTATCCTTTTGATTGAGGGGTTAATGACAAGTCATTTCATGTGCATCACTTATGATAGCAACTGCGCTATGTAATGGTCGACAGGTCATTATGATTGTTACTTGAGAAGGTCTCTACTCCTACAAATCCTACATTACATAGCACAGACAATCCTACATAGCATAGCGACACATACTGAGATAGCACAGACTAATCCTGCATTGCAAATGTTATATAACCATACACGCTACATGCTAAGCAGTCCGTGAATAACGGCAGCTACAGCTATATCTTGTTCATCATTACACTATCATTAAATCTAAATAACACTAACACAAGATACCTCAAGATATTACAGACACATCATGTCAACGTCATCCAACAAACGTAAACGTGGACAACAAAGAGCTACTGGTAAGAAGACTACACAGCAGGAAGAACTATTGCCAGAGGTTGCTGATATGATCAAGGCGGCTGGAAGTGTGATTACTGCGGATACTTCTATACGGTTACTAAACAAAGTGTGCCGTACAAATAACGTGGTACTGATCAATAATACGTGGACTGATTCGAATGATAGAGAATTGACAAATGCTGAATTTCAGAAGGTATGGGAAGAGTGGGCAAGGGAGATTTATGTAGACGAGTTTGTTCAAAGGAATGCTCTTAATACGGGAGCACCACAAACCGCAAAGTACCATGTCTTACCTGCTATTCAAAACAATCCAATTCTCATGCACCGTTATCAAGATGTTGCAGATGCAGTTGGTTGTGAGATTGTACACGCCTTTTCTATTTACTACATGAGAGTAAATGATAAGCGTAAACGTGGCAAGTTCCATGGAGGAGCACAATTTCATCCGGATTCGTTCTGGGAAAAGGAGAGCAAGTTTCGTCTACTAGATACTCTATTCACTTCAGAAGATGGAGATAAGATCTTTACCATTAAAGATATGGAAACTGGAGAGGAAGCAGGATTCACTATTCCTCATGGATCTATGTTACTTCTGACTAGCTTGGCCGCGGGGAATCATGGTGACAAATATCAGCATGCGGTCACAGGGGGTCAGGGTACTGCATTCAATGCCATTGATCTCTTGTAATTCTATTGCAATAACTTGAACATATGTAAACAAGAAATTATATATATATGTCTATATTATATCATTACTTTTTGGAGGTGTAACATCGATCAGATTGATTCATTATACATTAGCTTTAATTGCAATTCTGCCCGGTACGATATTGTATTGTTTCATAGGAGCTGGGGCTGGCAGTTTAAGTGAGTCAGAAGGGGCTGTTTCGGGCCCAGTAGCGATAACAAGCATTGTTGTCGGGATAGTGTTTGGGCTACTTGCTGTATTTGCAGTTAGTTATTATGCCAAGAAGGAGTTTAATAAGATAGTAGCCGAGCAGGAACAGATTGCAAATGAAACAGAAGGATTTGCCGTCGAAGATGCCGAAGGGAAAGATGACGAGGAACAAGAAGAAAGACAGTCATCATTAGAAAGGCAAGGCAGTGATATGGTATGATGACAATTCAACCAAATGTATAGGACTCTAGTTCATAATTCATAATAGTTTGCTTTACTGTATGGATACTAATATTATGACTTTATCATAAATAAGCACCCAAACCAAAGCACAATTCACACAACAAGACATGTTGTAAGAAGTTGGTAAAGCCTTGTCGCGCCAATATAACCCCCGCCCAGGCCGAGTAACCGACCAAGAAGTAGTTAATGTATGCCTCAGGTACCACAGTTAGTACCATGAATGCTATAACTGCAGGTAAGGCATATATACTGACAACTTGTGCATCAAGTGGTGAAGCAGCTTGTTGTGGCTGTTCTTCTTTCCCCTTTGACCTCCGCTGTTCCTCATGCACACTACTACCAAACTCACAATACTTTGTCAATTGCCACAACAAACAGGTAACAATACATCCCAGCCACATATCAACACTATAATGTAATCCTTGATAACTTTCAATAGCATAATCCAACGCTACCAATGTCCAAACTGCCACACTAAACTTGGTATTAGCCGCCACCGATGTGAAAGCACAGGCAATTGTTGATGTTACAGTAGCATGTCCTGATAATATCAAATCATTACAACCCCCTCTTGTATTGGGTAAGAATCCTACCATTAACCACTCACCCCACTCTTCAGGGGGCAATGGAAAGTGTGATGCATAACAATTTGATACCTGACTTGGTAATACTGTTAAGGCGAAGGATATTGTTCGTATAATACGTGCCGAGGCAAGTGTTGTTAAAGCATGGAATGCTACACCTGCCAATGTCCGTTGTTGTCTCCTTTGATGTGAAGATGTCGTAGTTGACGATGTTTGTCCCAATTGCAACTCTAAACAAACCAATGAACTACCAAGAGAACTAACCAATGCCCACTGTACATTCAATCCATCTCGTAACCTTTGTAAATATCGACGTGCCTGCCACGGTGCCTTGACATTATATATTCTCATTGCTATACTTTCAAATATCAATCGTCCATTATCTTGTAATGGTGTATAGTCACCATTAATACCTGGTTGATATGTAGCGGAGACTACCCATATGATAAAGTTTTCAATTAGGAGAGATGTTACTAGGAAGATTGCACCTAGTACTGGAAGATGCGCGTTTCATGGTTTATGAAAATGAAGGGAGGTGATTGTAACTTATGTTAGTACATGTGGTTTGCAAAGGCAATAAAATGAAAGCAAATAAGTTCAAATAAAACAGCCAAATAATCGAGACTGTATACTGAACACATGAATTCATATAATAAAACAATACTAACGCGGACTTTCCTGCACGTTCTTTTAACCCCAATTTGGTATATACTCTTTGTAATCTGTTTATCATTGTTGTTGTATTAGAGTAGTTGCTGCTGTTATCCGTGGCTGATGCTTGATCCGTCTGTGTTGTTGTGTTAGTATGAGATGTGGAAGAAGACAACTGACGCGAAGCTAAACCAAACACAAACACTGCAATACACGCCACTAATTTACTTAACCATTTAGGAAATTGATTACATATTATTGATAATAGGAATGTTAATGCTATAATTCGTGTTGTTATCAAGTTCGTTGTTGTTTGTAAAGTTGAGTTGTTTCTGCCGTTAGATTCAGCTGAGTGAGATGCTCCGTCTACGTCACTGCTGCATAGTACTATATACAATGTAGATAATATAGGTTTAACAATAAATATGTATGCCATACCAATACTAATCATTGTCGACTGTTGTTTGTTATCAGTAGTATCATTTGATGTAAATATAAAACTGGATAAAATTAATAAGAAAGATATAAAAGTACATATCGATGAGGTTGATACTTGTAGTACTTTTCGTACATATTGCAATACAGTATATAGTAGTTGATATTTCGTTATATATTGACGACGATTTCGTGATTGTTTATCATTGATATCATCTTCATAGGCACCTATATTCATATTATTGTTTGTGTTGTTTGATGATGAAGATTGTGCATCGCTTGCTTTCTTTCTAGCCTTCATTTCAAGCACTGAACTAAAAAACCCAAAAGTTGCAAGCAAGAGGAATACACTATAAGAAGATCTCTTATCATTCAAAGCATAGGATGGTGCCTCTAGTATGTAGGAGAAGCAAACTTGTTCATTAATTATTAATGAGTTGCAAAGAGTACTGATACGGTATAAAATCTGTATAAAGAGTATTTGATACGGATCAACTGCTTCATCATGCCGCAAAGGCAATGTGTAAATGTGCATAAATCCTACTATGGTATTCACTATCAATCAACACAGTGACAGAAGAACATATACATATACTCGATAAAGATTTAAGAATGATTTCACAAAGCAAAATGATTACTACACAATCCATCATCACTAGTACGGCATGTTCACCCTTGGCCTACATACGCTACTCACTACTCTCCCCAAAAGCATCGCAGGTCTCCCTTTTGCCGATGCAGTAGGTCTCAACTCCCCAATTGCAAAGAAACACCATTATCCTATTGCAACATGTATCGATCAGCCAGTAACCAATCATATCGGCTAAGATGACATCTTTGATAACAATGATGTGTCTTCTCTTCTTCATGATAACATGATGATGAGCAAGGTCGTCGTCGACGATGCCGATAATGGAATACATGTGATATTGCAACAATGGACAACAACAATGGGTCAGCGTTAAGTATGGCATGTCACCCTACGTCAGGTTATGCAGGTCAAGACAAGTGTACATATGAGATGTGTATTGTTGAGGACAATGAAGAGAGCGGAGGAGCAATGGATGCCGCTACTAAAGATAAAGAGTGCAGTGAGCTGACGATTGCAATCGATGTTGAGGATTGTTCAGCAGTGGCGGCAAATAAAGAAGATGAGAAGGAAGTGGAGAAGGAAGTGGTGTTTGGAGAAGAAGAATATGTGATGTACCTGGATATGAAAAGGTAAGTTATGATATGTACATAAGATGTGAGCACATGATGTGAACATAAGATGTGATCTACATAATATGAACTACTCACCACCCTACCCCTCACTATATCTATTTTGAAACTATTATCAAAGGCTACTACTTCATCAAGTATGAGGAAGACGATAAACACAGACGATGGCATATCATTATCTTCTACTAATGAAGAGCCTCTAATTCCCTCGGTCTCAGAGATTACTTCATTATTACATGAGCTTTGGGGTACTACTTGGGGTACGACTTCTCGGAAATTGTCTAAGCCAGAAACAGATAAACAGAGTCCTCCTACCAATAAACCTACTCCGAATCACGATGTGCATACCAATAGTCCTCCTTCAACAGTATCCCATTCTATCGGTACCCCAGTTAAGGCGGCTCGAGTATCCCACCAGTCTTCATCAAAGACTGGAAAATTGTTCAAGCAGGCAACAGTGAAAAAGAGTCCTCCTGCCAATAAACCTTCTTACTCAGCTGGTAGTGGTTCCAAGGATGACGACGGAGGTAAATCTGGTTCATCATGGTCATCTAGCAGTGGCAAGTCAGGGAAGAGCGGAGAAGGTTCATCATTATCATCTAGTGATTGTTCATCTGGCAAGAGTGGGAAATCAGGCTCATCCGATGGATTGGATTTGGATCATGGGGGGCTCAGGTTCAAGTGGAAAGTCAAGCAAGAGTGGAAGTGGCACAAGCAGTGGTAGTTCAAAGTCAAAGTGCTTCACAAGTCAGCCGTCGACTGCGCCTTCAAGTAAGACTTCAAAGGGCAAAAGGGCATCAAAAAGTTCTTCATCAAAGTCAGGCAAGAGTTCGAAGAGCAAGAAGGCATCAAAAAGTGCTACAAAGGCTCCTTCATCACAACCGACACGAGCTCCATCATCGGCGCCGACACGATCACCCACTGGCTCACCAACTAAGGCAGCAAAGAGGAGAAGACTGAGCAATGTCGATGGTGATGGCCATCATAATGACCGTTATTTGGTAAGTGTATGTTTTTTTTTGTATGAATACCAACTATCTTGTACTTATTTCTCACAACATGTTCAAATTTCCTTACCGTTGATATCATAGGTTGATGACGATAAGAAGAAGAAGAGGAAGAAGAAGACGTCCAAGTCCAAGAAGTCCAAGTCCAAGAAGTCCAAATCCAAGAAGTCCAAATCCGATAAGCGCAACCGTCCTTATTCAAGCATCAGATGTACTTCTTGTACCAATCCATTTCCAATTTGTTGCAAAAATAATGGCAGTGTAAGTTGTGTTGATACCATTGCCGCATGTCCAACATCATAGTAAGCTATGTTGTATGAACACAAGCATAATTGTTTAGTAAAGTTGTAAAACAGAAACCATATGTATATCAAGACACTGAAAATCATTGTAAAGTTTTGTAAAGGTTTTAATCATTGTAAAGTTAAATCATTGTAAAGTATAAATCATTGTAAAGTTTAAATCATTAGTTTTAAGCGAATCTAATAATATAGCTTAGCAGTCTCATTTTAATTCATTACCTCACTTAGATTCGTGTCCACACAACTCCATCTGGGAAGGTTATAGTACCATAAAAGAATACAGAATTCTTATCATCCAAGCTTAGCTGTCCAACATATTCATTTCCACTAGTGTCACGCTTGTCGATCGCATACTGTACAATATTCGTAGCCTTCTTCGTATCTTTCACTTTATAATCAGTGAATGTCATGGCACAAGTTGGGATTGACGCCAAGGAGGCATGCTTACCCTTGACGAAAATAGAGTCCTTCGGATTACCCGTATCATTAATTTCTGTGATTGTCGTTGATCCTTTGTACTTTCTAACAATACGATATCCATTTGGGAAGGCTGGGTCTTTGTAGATTCCATCATACTGTTTCTGATTCTTAACCCAACTGTTTCCATCTGGAAACGTTAATGTCTTTTTGTCATCTGATAATGTGGCAATAACTCCCTTTGGACCGCCCTCTGTAATTGAGATTATGCATGCATATGAGTATTGAGCTTTAATAACAAAACATAAGGTGTATAAACACATGTAACATAAAACACTACTCACTGAATCCAAAATCAAACGAAAACTCGTTTCCCTTAATACCTATGGGAATATTCTTAAATGTTTCCGCCTCAACAACACCAATATCATTCTTATCATCAGGACCATCACTAATCTCCATCATTGCCGAACCATCTTTACCCTTTGTCGCCATGATAATACGATATCCATTCGGATGCATGGGATCAGACCATACACCTTGATATGACTCATTTGCTTTGTTGGCAGCTGAGTAAAATGAAGTGTGAAAATGTAAAATGAAGTATGAGTACATTATATTATTAGTTATGTTTGCTAATACTCATGTATATCACATTTACATTTCATATTATACTACTACTCACCTGATTGAGCAACAATTGGTCCAGTACGTAAATTTAATGCTTCTGCATCGGTTGGGTTCATAATAAGAGTTGATAAACCCACAGCTGCAATTGATGCAGTATTGGTAAAGATATCACGACGAGATTGTTCAGCTTGCAATTGACTTTTTGTTGTGATACTTTTCCGGGGTTGAGAAGAAAACCCAGATGCAAGCACGGTGCATGTTGCAATGGTAATAATGCTCTTGATCATCATAATAGGTATGCTATTTAGTTATTTTAGTTAAGAAGATATCGTATGTATCTACAATAAACTTCAAACAGTTGCAATGATGATATGTAAAGGCCGAAAAAAAAGATTTGCGTACGTGCGTGGCCAGTAAAAGATACCTTTACATGCAACCACCACCAATTGAAAGGAGCGCCGAACTCAATAACCAAAGATGTAAAGTAAATCAACATGAAGTAAATACTTATGGATCAATATGAGATAAGGGAGTGTGTCAAATGAAGATCAACTCAGTCCTTAATGAAATAAGGATACCACGAAAACCCCTCAGACCTGCTTACATGGGGCTGTAAAAGTATGATTGATGGTCTACAATCATGCTGGGAGTGTTCATCTTCCTGTCATACATATAAGCATTGCCAAACAAGCACTATAGTCGCAAGCCTACATCTCTGAGGTACCACTTGATGGCCAAACATTGCCTGAAAGTTGGCAGGAAATCCAAATCTGAAGCAAGAAACCTGTCTACATGGGGCTGTAAAAGTATGATGGAGGTTCCTACAATCATGCTGGGAGTGTTCATCATCCTGTTATACATGTAGACAATGCCAAACAAGAACTATAGTATCAAGCCTACATCTCTGAGGTACCACTTGATGGCCAAACATTGCCTGAAAGTCGGCAGGAAATCCAAATCTGAGGCAAGAAACCTGCCTACATGGGGCTGTGAAAGTATGATTGATGGTCCTACAATCATGCTGGGAGTGTTTAACACTTTTTTATACACCTATACAATGCCAAAAAAGCACTATAGTATCAAGCCTACATCTCTGAGGTACCACTTGATGGCCAAACGTTGCCTGAAAGTTGGCAGGAAATCAAATTTTCATCCAAATCTGAGGCAAGAAACCTGCTTACATGGGGCTGTAAAAGTATGATGGAGGTTCCTACAATCATGCTGGGAGTGTTCATCATCCTATTATACATGTATACAATGCCAAACAAGCACTATAGTAGCAAGCCTACATCTCTGAGGTGCCACTTGATGGCCAAACGTTGCCTGAAAGTTGGCAGGAAATCCAAATCTGAGGCAAGAAACCTGCCTACATGGGGCTGTAAAAGTATGATGGAGGTTCCTACAATCATGCTGGGAGTGTTCATCACTTTGTTATACATGTATACAATGCCAAACAAGCACTATAGTAGCAAGCCTACATCTCTGAGGTACCACTTGATGGCCAAACATGGCCTGAAAGTTGGCAGGAAATCCAAATCTGAGGCAAGAAACCTGCCTACATGGGGCTGTAAAAGTATGATGAAGGGCCCTACAATCATGCTGGGAGTGTTCATCATCCTGTTATACATGTATACAATGCCAAACAAGCACTATAGTAGCAAGCCTACATCTCTGAGGTGCCACTTGATGGCCAAACATTGCCTGAAAGTCAGCAGAAGATTCATATCTGAGGCAAGAAACCTGCCTACATGGGGCTGTAAAAGTATGATGGAGGTTCCTACAATCATGCTGGGAGTGTTCATCATCCTGTTATACATGTATACAATGCCAAACAAGCACTATAGTAGCAAGCCTACATCTCTGAGGTACCACTTGATGGCCAAACGTTGCCTGAAAGTTGGCAGGAGATTCAAATCTGAAGCAAGAAACCTGTCTACATGGGGCTGTAAAAGTATGATAGAGGGCCCTACAATCATGCTGGGAGTGTTCATCATCATGTTGTACATGTATACAATGCCAAACAAGCACTATAGTAGCAAGCCTACATCTCTGAGGTACCACTTAATGGCCAAACGTTGACTGAAAGTCAGCAGGAAATACAAATTTTTTCCCAATTTGAGGCAAGAAACCTGCCTACATGGGGCTGTAAAAGTATGATGGAGGGCCCTACAATCATGCTGGGAGTGTTCATCATCCTATTATACATGTATACAATGACAAACAAGCACTATAGTAGCAAGCCTACATCTCTGAGGTACCACTTGATGGCCAAACGTTGCCTGAAAGTCAGCAGGAGATCCAAATCTGAGGCAAGAAACCTGCCTACATGGGGCTGTAAAAGTATGATAGAGGGCCCTACAATCATGTGGGGAGTGTTCATGACTTTATTATACATGTATACAATGCCAAACAAGCACTATAGTAGCAAGCCTACATCTCTGAGGTACCACTTGATGGCCAAACGTTGCCTGAAAGTCAGCAGGAAATCCAAATCTGAGGCAAGAAACCTGCCTACATGGGGCTGTAAAAGTATGATGGAGGGCCCTACAATCATGCTGAGAGTGTTCATGACTTTATTATACATATATACAATGCCAAACAAGCACTATAGTAGCAAGCCTACATCTCTGAGGTACCACTTGATGGCCAAACGTTGCCTGAAAGTTGGCAGGAAATACAAATTTGTTTTTCCCAATTTGAGGCAAGAAACCTGCCTACATGGGGCTGTAAAAGTATGATGGAGGGCCCTACAATCATGCTGGGAGTGTTCATGACTTTATTATACATGTATACAATGCCAAACAAGCACTATAGTAGCAAGCCTACATCTCTGAGGTACCACTTGATGGCCAAACGTTGCCTGAAAGTTGGCAGGAAATACAAATTTGTTTTTCCCAATTTGAGGCAAGAAACCTGCCTACATGGGGCTGTAAAAGTATGATGGAGGGCCCTACAATCATGCTGGGAGTGTTCATGACTTTATTATACATGTATACAATGCCAAACAAGCACTATAGTAGCAAGCCTACATCTCTGAGGTACCACTTGATGGCCAAACGTTGCCTGAAAGTTGGCAGGAAATACAAATTTGTTTTTCCCAATTTGAGGCAAGAAACCTGCCTACATGGGGCTGTAAAAGTATGATGGAGGGCCCTACAATCATGCTGGGAGTGTTCATGACTTTATTATACATGTATACAATGCCAAACAAGCACTATAGTAGCAAGCCTACATCTCTGAGGTGCCACTTGATGGAAAAACGTTGCCTGAAAGTCAGCAGGAAATCCAAATCTGAAGCAAGAAACCTGCCTACATGGGGCTGTAAAAGTATGATGTAGGTTCCTACAATCATGCTGGGAGTGTTCATCGCCCTTTTGAACATGTATACAATGCCAAACAAGCACTATAGTAGCAAGCCTACATCTCTGAGGTACCACTTGATGGCCAAACATTGCCTGAAAGTTGGCAGGAGATTCAAATCTGAGGCAAGAAACCTGCCTACATGGGGCTGTAAAAGTATGATGAAGGTTCCTACAATCATGCTGGGAGTGTTCATCATCCTGTTATACATGTATACAATGCCAAACAAGCACTATAGTAGCAAGCCTACATCTCTGAGGTACCACTTGATGGCCAAAGGTTGCCTGAAAGTTGGTAGGAAATACAAATTTTTTCCCAATTTGAGGCAAGAAACCTGCCTACATGGGGCTGTAAAAGTATGATGGAGGTTCCTACAATCATGCTGGGAGTGTTCATCATCCTATTATACATGTATACAATGCCAAACAAGCACTATAGTAGCAAGCCTACATCTCTGAGGTGCCACTTGATGGCAAAACGTTGCCTGAAAGTTGGTAGGAAATTCAAATTTTTTCCAAATTTGAGGCAAGAAACCTGCCTACATGGGGCTGTAAAAGTATGATGGAGGGCCCTACAATCATGCTGGGAGTGTTCATCACTTTGTTATACATGTATACAATGCCAAAAAAGCACTTTAGTAGCAAGCCTACATCTCTGAGGTGCCACTTGATGGCAAAACATTGCCTGAAAGTCAGCAGGAAATCCAAATCTGAAGCAAGAAACCTGCCTACATGGGGCTGTAAAAGTATGATGAAGGTTCCTACAATCATGCCGGGAGTGTTCATGACTTTATTATACATGTATACAATGCCAAACAAGCACTATAGTAGCAAGCCTACATCTCTGAGGTACCACTTGATGGCCAAACATTGCCTGAAAGTTGGTAGGAAATACAAATTTTTGACCAATCTGAGGCAAGAAACCAGCCTACATGGGGCTGTAAAAGTATGATGGAGGGCCCTACAATCATAGATTCATATTCATTCTACTGCTTAAACTCTATACTGCTTTCAGTCACTCTTTTTTATCTTATTAACTTATATTCATATATTACATTCACATAGAATTAAAACATTTAACATTTTTTGTACATTTTTTGTACATAGACAACAATTGTACCAATTTAACTAGCATAGCAGATATAGTCTACAGCAGTGCAGGTCCGGGTGCAGTACACTTTCTAGGAGGTGAAGTGCCTGCTCCACTGCAGCAGTCACTCGCACAAATAGCTGGACTGCTACATCCTGTACCTTCTGATAAACAATCTATGCAAGTTCCACCACCCATTGACACCCAACGACACTCTGAATTGTCGGTGCATGTATTTTCATCTCCAAAAGAAGAACACACAACAGGAGCTGCATCACATGTTGTGTCAGAGCCTGGAACCGGATCGCCTGCTGCATTTGTTTCTCCACCTGTGCAAGAAACACATTGATTATTCTGTACAAACCTATTTGCTTCACATTCACACGCCGTGTTTCCACCAGATGGATCATCACCAGCATCATTTGTTGAAAACTGTGGACAATTAACACATGCATTGTTCAACACATACTGATTCGCAATACATAAGTTTTGACAGGTGGCCGAACAAGTTGGAAATAATGGGGGGTCACATTCTTCTCCAGTTTCTACAACACTATTACCACAATCAGGAGCAGCTGTTGTCGTCGTTGTTTGAGCTTGAGTTGTTGTAGCTTGTTGGGTAGTGGTGGCAACGGTAGTACTCTAAATATGAAGAGAGAGAGAGGCATAGAATTGAGTTAGATAGATACTTTAAGACATAAAAGGTAATACACATCATATGTTGTAAAACTTACAGAAGTAGTTGTTACGACTGGGACTTGTGTAGGTTTTAAGGATGGTTTGGTTGATGACGAAGGCAACTCTGATGGCTCTAACGATGGACTCGTGGATATACTCGGCTTGACTGAGGGTTGAAGTGATGGGATAGAAGACTGAGAGGGCACATCTGACGGCTCTAGAGATGGTCTTGTGGAAGTAGAAGGAGAGTCGCTCGGCATTAAACTGGGTGAGCTTGTTTCTGTTGGGGTGACGGAGGGTTGATTTGATGGTTGTGCACTTGAAGAAGGAGAGTCGCTCGGCATTAAACTGGGTGAGCTTGTTTCTGTTGGGGTGACGGAGGGTTGATTTGATGGTTGTGCACTTGAAGAAGGAGAGTCGCTCGGCATATAACTGGGTGAGCTCGTTTCTGTTGGAGTGACGGAGGGTTGGCTTGATGACTGTTCACTTGTGCTAGATGTTGTCGAAGTTGTTGTGCTAGTGGTAGTGCTAAAGCTTGTAGTGCTAGTAGTAGTGGTTGAGGAGCAAGCAGCTGGAAGGGGTACTGGGCTCACGCTAATAAGATTGGTACCCGAGGAGCAACTATTTCCGTGTCGATAGTATTAAAACAGATGTTGTATTAGCATATCAATACAAGGAGGGAAACACATAAATACAAATTCGAACTTACTCGTCAGTAATCCATGTATCGCCACCTATAAGGGCGTACCCGGTAATGATATATTTACTGTTGTACTCATTGCACAGTGCAATTCCTTGAGAGCAGGACGTGTGGATATCGACCGCAACAGCAGAATTGCAAGTGGATGTCAATTCCAAATTATTGTAAAAGCCACAACCAGCTGGCCTTTCAATAAACCATCCGCCTGGGCACAAAGTTCCTCCATCATTCAACGAAAATGTAGCTGAAGAGCTCGAGCAAGCGCCAGGAGGCGTGTAATTGACAGTCAAACTACTACCAGCACCGCAGGCAGTAGATGGTTTGATGCATATCTGATCAGGTTTCTTCACCGAAGTGCCTTCATCGTCGTCATCACATCCTTGAGTACATACACCTTCTGCGGTACATTCACCACACAAACAGTCTTCGTTACCTACATCACACTGAGGAATGTTCGTTCCTCCAGGAAAAGGATTGGTAGTAGTAGTTGAACTTGTCTAAGAGAGAAGAAGCGAATATAGATATGATTGTATGAGAAACCTAACATGAATACTACTGCAAAGTATTGACTTCTTGCAATGTAAACATCCCACATAATTCATACTCATAAAACACACATGTCACTTACTGTTGCTGCCGTAGAAGTAGAACTGGTAATTGTAGCACTAGTAGATGTAGTCACAGGGACATCGCACTCATCAGTTGTGAAGCAACCATACTCGCCTCCACCCATATTGCCCGTTTTGCAACACACTTCATCACATGCAATAGGACAGTCATCGCTTGGGATGGGCCCATCTCCACATCCCATTAGGTTAGAAGCACATCCTAATGACGTCCCCCCAGATGGAAAGATACAGCAAATATTACCACCTGTACACTCTTCACCTTCCAAAGTACACTGTGCTGTTGTGGTAGTCTAAAAGAATGTCGATAAAGATGTAAACGAGTTATCAGAAACAATATAAGGTACACATCTTATGCACACTTCTTGTCAAAGATAATTCACACTCTAATATGATATACCTATCACTTACAGTTGCTTGGGAAGTAGTTGACGTCAAAGTTGCACTTGTTGTGCTGGCATCCGTGGTCTATGAATGAGTGTACAAAGGTTTAAAAGTGTGAGAAATCTGATATTGACAAATAGATACACGCATCTCATACACAATCTAAGAAGATTCACTTACCGATGTTGTGCCAGTTGTGGTTGACGTAGTTGTTTCGGCTGTACAAAAGTTGATAGATTCAAATAGATTCAAGTTCGTTAGTGTAGGTGTAAGTCAAAGAACATCAAATGATAAGTGCATTCGAATACTCACAGGTGGTTGATGTAGAAGTACTTGATGTGCTTGTTGTGGTAGTAGGTTTCGTAGGACTGAATGTAAGTTCATTAAATTCTGTTGGAAATGATGTGGATGGTACAAATGATGGTTGGGAAGAGGGCTCAGTGGATATACTCGGGATGAAACTTGGTTGAAGTGATGGCATATTACTCGGGATATTTGAGGGGGTATTCGACGGTGATTCAGACGGGTCAGTAGAAGGTTCTTCTGATGGTTGTTGACTAATAGAAGGCTGGGATGACGGCTGACTTGTTAGGTTGGTACACTTGCTTGACTTTGAACTACCACTGCTTGTGCCACGTCCACTCTTGCCTGACTTTCCACTAGAACCGGATCCCCATTTGCCAGATTTACCAGATGAACTACCATCACCTGATTTCCCACTCTTACCCGAGGATGAACAATCATTTCCTGATTTCTCACTCTTACTATTGCCTGATTTCCCACTCTTACCTGAGGGTGACGAACAAACATGCTCTAGCCAGTCTTCTTCTTTGTACAAATCTGAATTCTTAAACTTGAACTCGAGGAATTGACAAAGTATGCCCTTCAACTTCGTAACGTCTTTGACCAAATCCTTTTCATTGTAACTTTTGCCTTTGCTACTTGCGTAGATTAGCTTACGTCCTTCCTCTTTCTTGCTGCTTGAGGAGCGGAGGTTACGGAGGCTAGAAACCTTCTTGACTGCAGAGACGATACTATGCTCGACGGATGATGTAGTCATGGCAGTTGGTGATCGAATTTGATTCGAATAAACCTAAATAGAGAGTGCATTGATAAAAGAAAAGGTTGGTGAGTATATTATTTGATGTAGATCACAATGTTCACATCTTATGCTCATCACATCATATGATCACATCACATATCATGTGTTCACATCTTATGTACATATCATGATGTGTTGTGTTCACACTATAGGATATATCTTACCTTTTTATACACAGGTACATCATATTCTTCTCCGAATACTTCATTTTCTCCATTTGCCGCCACTTCTGAACAATCCTCAACATCAATTGCAATCGTCAACTCGCTGCACTCTTTAGTAGCGGCATTTGTCGCATCTCCATCGTCATCAACTATGCAGATCTCGTATGTACACTTGTCTTGACCTACATAACCTGACGTAGGATGATATGCCATACTCAACGCTGACCCATCGTTGCCCATTGCGATATCGCATACTCCGTTATCGGCATCGTCGACGACCTTGTTCAACACCGAAGATACTAATGGAGATGATGATGACACGTCATGTGCATCAAAGATGTCATCGTAGCCAATGTGCTTGATCACTGGCTGATCGATACAAGTTGCAACATGGTAATGGTGATTCTTTGCAAATGAAGCGTTGAGATCTGTTAAGGTTGAACCAACGAATGATGAACCACCGCTGCCGCCGCCATCGATGAGGAGGAATGATGCTGTAGCAATAATGGTAATTGACTTGGTATGTGTAATCATTTTACTTTGTTGATATCCGGAGAGGTAATTCAATCACTATTGTTTCTATGCCTATTGCAATAATGGTCATAGCTTTGGCAATAGATTAAAAGGCCTAAAGGTTTTAGCGTTGAGGGCAATGTGGAGGCAAATGAAGAAAAGTAAAAACGGTATCTTTTTACTAACACCTCCAGTATGATGAGAAAGGTTTCTCGCTATTTTGTGGCCAGATTAATATTAATCAATAGATAAAGAGGGTTGTATATAGAAGTCTGTGCAATGGTAAACTCATTATACACGTCATAAGTATGAGTACACGGGAAGGAGAGCAAGAGATAGACCGAACAAAAAGTCTAGCAAACAGATACAAATTAACTTAAGACTTTAGATACCCCTGCCTCTTTGGTAATGGTAACCTCCCTCCCCACTGATTTATATACAACTCCCCGTGACACTGTCTTCATATTTCTATACATAGCCCCCAAATATAATCTAGATATTAGATGATCTATGGTACAAATACCATGGTCAAATACCAAATTCATATACTACCCCCGCATTGCCGTCTCTCCTTTTAGTTGGCCGGTTTCTTAGCATGAACAACACCCCATTTGAATACACCCCTGGGTTGATATGGTATAGAAAGAGATATAATGATATGTGAGGCACAAAAGACATATATCAAAACACCTCCAAACGATATTAATACGTACCTATCAACCTGAACAATTCGATTAGCCAAATTCTGTTTATAACTCAACAATAACTTCTCATCAATCTTATCGGGATTACCATTATCAATGATCCTTTCAACCTTTTTCAACATTAATTGAAAACTAATACGAATGTCTGCTGTTAAATCTACAAATGTTACATCTTGCCATCCAGCTTCAATACATGCCTTTACATTCTCCTCGGGTGATAACCAATCATTCACCATGTTGGTTGCTGCGAATGTTGCTAGTTCTTCATCAGACACACCCTCACCACTACCACACATTAAATCACAAAAGATGAATATACCTGATGGTTTCGTAATACGTAATGCTTCAGTAAATGTACCCTTTTTAGAAAAGGCATGTACGAATGCATCTTGACTAAATGATATATCGAACGAATTGTTTTCAAAGGGACATTTTTCATATGTACCAGTTACGACTGACATACAATCACTAATATTAGCTGCGGCGGCTTCTTTCGTTGCCAAGGCATTTTGTTCATCACATAGATTTAAACATGTTGCTTTTGCAATAGTATTTGGATGTTTCTGTACTAAACGGAGTGCTGCGGCGCCTGTTCCTGAACCTAAGTCTACATAACTTACTTTCTCGTCAGCGGTAGTGCTACCTTTTAATTTCATGGCAAGATCAAACATATAATCAGTCATTTGTTCAGATGCTTTACCATATGCACCTTCTTCATCGAGATTCACTCCATCCCATTTACCGAAATGAATGTTAGCAGTACCATCACCCATGACCTGAGCGTAGAATTCTAGCTTTTCCTTAGTATCATATTGGACTTTCACGCCCTCGACGTGTTTGGATATGTCACCGGATTTACCGTAGATTGATTCATCTACTTGTGCGGCAATTGTAGTTTCTTCGGAAGCGTTTGGTGGTGACATTATGTTGGTATTTTGTGTTGTTAACGATGTAGAGGAGGACGAAGGAGATGATTCTTTATTGATAAAGGCTAGTGATGAGATTAATAGGTTACCAAATCGCATCTATTATCAATTATTATGAGGATATCGTGAGGAGTAGGAGCAAGTATGTGGTGTTGCTTGAGGCAAAGTTTTGCCTTGTAATTTTGCGGCAGTAAAATTGTGGGGAATATACCTTTAAAATAGTAATGCATTTTATCAAAGACTACGTGTTCGAATATGTATCGTGGAGGTGACGTATGAACTTTTGAGGTTGTCATTGACAGACAATTGTTGTGCATTTGAATATGACTAAATAATTTACTAACAAATGTCCAATAATTTCATACCTAAATAAATAATTGTTTATTAATGCGACATAACAAATTGTTCTTCTTCTCATCAAAATGGCAGCAGAATAAAGCAGTTGTACCATGGGATTATTATTCTCATAGCCATTACAAAACAAAGTGCACCCAAGGAACATTCTATCAGCTCGACAATATAATAACCATTACATTTGATATATATATATAATAATAAAAAGAGATAAAAGATGCCACCAAATTCAACATTGTCAGATGTACCCGAAAACAACAACAACAATAATCGTAGCATAAATGATAAACCAATATGCGTCTCTGATTCATTTCACTTTTCATCCTTTTATTGGAAGGAGAGTAATGCCTCCTTGGCTGGTATGAACACTGCTGCTGCTAATGGTAATGGTGATAATGAAAGTGATACAACCAGTGTCGGATTACCACGATCGAGGAGTGGAACTATTGCTGATGAGGAGGATGATTCTGTTTGTAAGTTCTTTTGTTTGTGGTGTTGTTGTTATTGCAATGAGATGATATAATGCACGTCTAACTTATATCCGTATACCTCTATTGTGTATCATATGTATACATATGTAGTGGGGCTAAATATCGACGGTGGTAGAGATACACCAAACACACCCGACCGGCCATTGTTAAATCGTTCCATGAGTTTCAAGGTGCGTTCTATGAATGTACTGCATCATTATTAACTGATGATGCTGGACAAATATATAGAAAGTACTTAGATCCGAGCTGCATTGCATTGTTGTATATTCTTGTACTTAGATCCCGAAAATGTATATTGCATTTGTGTATATCTATAATGGTAACCCTCGTCTAACACCCCCCACCTCACCCCTATTCTCTATTCTTCAACGAATAGCCATTCACCGTAGCAAATCCCCACAGAGTGAAATTAAAATTCTATTCCAATGTCTTAGGTGACAACAGTACATTCATCCATTATGGAAAATGGGATGGATTAGATACAGATCAACCAGGAGCGTATGGACGTGCATCGGAAGCAATGACGGATTACATGTATAAACTTAGTATGGGATTGTTGCCTCATCGTGCTGAGTGTAATGATTTTAGATATGTTGATTTAGGTTCTGGTACTGGTGGTACGTATTGTTCTTTGCTTGTTGATTGTGTGAGAGTGTATGTTGTGCAGGGTTGTCTTCTAACCTCTCAATTCTCTCCTTCATTGCAAACACTGCACAGCCTCGGCAATCCATCTAGCCGAGAAACATTCCTTAACAATTGCATCAGCAACATGTATCAACTTATGTCATGAACAAAACGTTACAGCATCCGAACGTGCTGCAGAACTCAACTTAACATCGAAAATCAATGTAGTGGAATGTTCCTTCGATGAAACACCCTGTCAATCCAATCATTATGATTTAGCATTTAGTCAAGATGCATTTATACATGCTATATCCAAAGAGAAGGTTTATGCCGAGGCATATCGTGTTACCAAACCTGGAGGGGCATTTGTATTCTGTGATTTGGTATGTGGTAATGATCCAGACTTGACTGTACAGGAATTAGCCAACTTTGCTACGAAGAATCGTATTAATGATTGGTTAAATCCTAATCAGATTATCAAGGTATGCAAGGGTGTTGGATGGGCGGATGTGAAGTTTATTGACCTTAGTACAGACTTGCGTATTAGTTTTCAGTTAATGTTGAAGAAGGTTACATTTGTTTTAGAGCATGATGATACTGCCTCGTCATCCAATCGTGTCCTGTTGATGAATTATCGTGATAGTATCTGTCGACGTATAACACAGATTGAACGTGGTGTATTCAAATGGGGTGTCTTCCACGCTCGTAAACCAGTATGTATGGATATGGTAGTCAAACCTCCCGTACCATTCGTCAAGACGAATCATTTAATTATTGATACCAATGATGATAATGAAGAACGGAGTATTTTTGAAAAGAATGTTGTGGTTGTTGATATTATTAAGAAAATGAATAAGGAAACCATCGAGGCATTACCGGATACTGTTGAGTTGTTGATTACCATGAGTGCTGGATTGGATCATATTGATTTAGATGCCTGTAAGGCCAAGGGTGAGTAAAAAGTGCATATCATGTGTCCATTCTGTTTTGTGTAATGCCTGTCTTAGTCATCCTCAACTCATCCGTCTTCTCAAATCTCATCGTCTTCCATATCTTGTGCACATCATCACAGGTATCGTCGTCAAGAACAGCGGTCGTGATGCGATTACAAGCCATGTCGTTCAATACTGCCTCAGTTTCATCATCATTGGGTTGCGTGACGCACTAAACCAGCTCTCTGTACCCTTCCCAGCAAGCGGATGGAACCTGAATTGGAACTGTGAAGGCAAGCCAATCACATCCTCAACCATTGCTATCATCGGTATGGGTCTCATCTCGAAGAGTCTAGTCGAGGAGATTCGTAAGCTGGCACCGGACTGTCGTATTGTGTACAACACTCGTACACGTGACTTTGACTTTGAGAATAAGCACAAGCTTGAATACATTGCCGATGTATCTGAACTTGCTGCACAGTGTGATGTATTGGTGCCAATGTGTCCACTTAACAAGTCAACGGATAATCTCATCAGTCGGGATGTGATCGCTCAATTGAGGCCTCATGCTGGACTTATTAACATGTCTCGTGGTAAGATTGTTGACACTGATGCATTAACCGAGGCTTTGGAAAAGAAGGCAATCAAGTATGCTATTCTTGATACAACATACCCCGAGCCGCTTCCTTCTGAACATCCACTTTGGGATATGGAGAACTGTTTCATCTTCCCTCATTATGCTACCAATACCATGGCAGTTCGTGAGGCGTTAGTATCAGAGATTGAGCCAATTATTGCTGATCATTACGGTCTTGGCCATTCAGATGAGAGGCGCAAGGCGGAAGAGAAGGCTATTCGATATGATCTTGCAGTGGCTCATCGTCTTACGGCCAAGTATGGTATGGATATGCTAGTTTGGAATCACATCTCAGCTAGATTTAGAACTGGATGTCTCATCACACCTGGCCGCAAGATGTGGGGACAAATCAAGCCTGAAGACTTGGTATACAGTTCAACGAATGTAACTGCTGATGTCATACATGATGCTGTGTACTCGGCAAGACCTGATATTAAGGCAGTGATTCATCTACATACCCCAGCTGCAACTGCCGTGTCATGTCTTGAGGGAGGTTTTCAGCCAGTCACGCAAGACGGAGCCTACTTCTATGGTCGTGTTGCCAACTATGCTTGGGATGGTCTATCGGATGATGCAAGTGAGGGTCCATTGATTGCCGCCGCTATTAAGGCTGTTGATGGATGTAATACCCTACTCATGGAGAACCACGGCTTCACTTGCTTTGGACCATCTGTTCGTCATGCTTGGGTACTTGCCTATTACTTTGAGAAGTGTTGTGAGATTCAATTACGTGTTATGCAGTCTGGTGGCAAGCTACGCCGTCCAAACAAGGCAGTTATGGAGAAAGCAGCGGAGGATAGCTACCTTCCAGAGTTTGCTCCAGGAGTCTGCGAATGGAAAGCTCTATGTGACGAAGTTACTTTCGATTAAGAGAGAGAAGAAGATGAAGATGAAGAAGATAAGATTTCGTTCTGTTAGCATTTGTTTAGTAGTTAGGTATGTAGAATCAATAAGTCGTCTGTACAAAATGTAAATAGAACCAAAGTTTGTTTATACTAGACTTATTCTATATGGCTCAAGTAAAAGAACCCATCGTCTACTCTGTTTATACACCCACCGTCACATAAAACACACACTGTACCGACACTTGAACAAAACAAGAGAATCAGCCCTTGTAATAAAGTCTTTTTGCAAGAATCTTCATTGCCTCTTGCGAACCTGGCTGTCTACGAAAGTTCAAATACCACTCATAAACATCAGTCCAAATATACAAATAATAGCAAGTACCCCACACATCTAAACTAAAAGTGACTGTTACCATTGACCCCACGAATACCTTTAGCAAGAATCTTCATTGCTTCCGATGGGACAAATTGATCAACAATAGCAATTTCCCCCGCAAGGATCTTCTTATGTAACTCAATCACATTTTCCTCATAACTATTCTTAAAAGCAAACTTGACGACATGACACGGCTTGTTTTGACCTAGACGATGGATACGGCCTGCGGCTTGTACTTCGACAGCAGGATCCAATGATGGCTCAAGAAGGTATACCCGTGATGCGGCTGTGAGTGTAATCCCAACATTACCACTTCGAAGAGTGATCACGAATACCGCAGCCTTGCCATTGGATATATCCTGGAACTGACGGATGGCATCATCTCGACTTTTCGTTTTGGATGATCCGGTAAACTCTAGAACTTCAAATCCATCTTGTTTGAGGCCGCTGACACTGGCTTCATGCAAATCTAGATATTGAGTAAAAACGACAGCTCTCATAGCAGGTTCCGTCTTTTGGAATTCACTAAGATCCTTCCTTAGAGCCACTACTTTGGCTAAACATTCGGGCTTGTAACGATATCTAAGTTTGCCCTTACCTGGAACTCTTTCAAGAAGTTCTTCATGTTCGATGTTAGGCTTCTTGTTGCTGCTAAACTGTGACGACAAAGCTGCCCGTTCATTTCGTTTTCGTAACGATGACATCTGATAACAGAATGCATTTTGAGCCGTGAAGGCGTTAACCCCAAACTCACAATGGTCACTAAATGTACGTGCTGACGAGTTAATAAGATTAAATGCTTCATCTTCATCCTTACACATTGTTAACATGACTGTAGATGTTGTTGAGGGAGGTAAAGCTAATGCCTCTGATCCATTTATACGTTGTGACTTTGTATGCCTAACCATGAATGTCTTGAGTAAGCTAGCGAGCCTATTGAACGTTTCTTCATCAGGATAACGATGGAGAAATGATATGGCATCTTTCAATTTATCAAATTCAATTGCAGAGGGATTACTACCAACGTGAGAGCCGAAGGGCGAGGACAACTCGTGTCCTAGCCGAATGAACTCCAATTGACGATCAAGGTCACGAACAGAGCTAGTTGCGGGTGTTGCTGTCACCCCCCACCGTAGCTTTCCTTGGATCAAATTGGCACAGCTTAACTTGGCAGAAGCTCCACTACTGACCAATAAATGAGATTCATCATGTACAACTCGATGGAAGTCAAAGCACTGGGTGATGACTTGCGGCCACTTGAATGTACTCGATGAAATGATGACATCAACATTATTTAGCCCACGGATTACTTTTTGGTCTTTAATCTTTATGTTGTGTTCTTCCTTGGATCTTGAATTGTGGAATGTCTTTACAACAAGCCCTGGGGAGTGCCTCTTAGCCTCGTCTTCCCATTGCCCAATTAACGACACTGATGTGAGGATGATGGTGGGCTTGAGCTTAACTCTTTCTTTAATGGGAGGGATTTGATTTATCTCCTTCTTCATCTTCTGATCCTCTTTCCGCGCTTCCCAATCAAATTTGTGACAACGCTTCCAATATTCACGTTCCCTATCTTTTTCATCCTCAATACTGTCATCTTGTTCCCCGGGTTTGTACTCATCCCTTAGCTTTGCAATGGCTTCTTTGTTAGCTTCTCCAATTTGTTTCTTCTTTGCCTCCCGTTGTTCGAATTCATCCAGTACATCATTGATCTGGTCCTTCTTTGCTAGATCGTTGGTACTTGCTTGGTTTGATGCCACAAGTGCAAGCACAATAGCAGACTATATAGAAGTGACGACGGAAAAGTTAGATGTGGATAAGAAGCAAGGGAGTTTCATTTAAAAAAACAAAGAAGCCTACCTTTCCCATACCAACCTCATCCGCTAACCAACCTCCTCGTAGATGATTCTTCTCAGTATCTACCATAAAAGCAAGACTTTGCTTCTGGTAATGACGTAACGTGGTAACAAAGCCACTGCCAATAGGAGGTTGCAACTCAACGGGGTGCACAACAGTAATCTCTTTCAAGAGCTTACTCACGGAAAACTCGGCTGATGGGCTTTTGTTGTTGGATGATATTCTCCTACCCCTCCGACCCGATGATGAAGAGGAGGAGGATCTCGATACTGCCGCTGGCTGTGGGGCGGCAGCGGCAACAGACGCCGCACGAACACGAGCTTGTTTAGCCCTCTCTCGTTCTCTCTTCCAATGGGGATCGTTATGTGTTGCCTTGCAGTGATTACCCCACACTTTGCATTCCTTTGCTGGACTATCACATACATAACAATAACAATTATCACAGAATTGCTTCTTATCCCCACTAAAAGGGTGCGTGACACAATTTTCACGAGACTATAATGATTATTGAACATAAGATGTGAGCAAAACGAAAAAAGACACATCATATGCACATAATCACAAATGATACGCTGCACCAATAAATAACATCACCACCTTCCTTAAAACATACTTACATGAGGAAAATCCGCCAAAGCATTCTGTCCTCTACTTGCAACAACCACCAATTCCTCATCCTCATCATTATTATTCCCTGAAGTATTATTTGAATTATCATAGTTTCTATCATCCTTTAGATTACCACCACTAGAACCAGCGGATAATGAAGAAGAGGATGAATTTAATCCCCAAGAAGATGTAGTTGTAGGCGAAACTTCCATAACCTCAACACCATCGAGGCTGGATATACTAGTGTTGCGTGAAGGTACACCAACATTAAGTGAGCTAACTTTCTTCTGCCCCACTTCAACTATATCATCCTCGTCATCCGTATCATCTAGGAGGGAAATGACCTCCATACTCGACTTATTATGGGCATTATTATCCGCTTTTCGTTTCTTATTTGCAATGTTATTCTGCATAGAGTCACTGCTATCATTTTGCAGTAGATGCACCTTCTTTTCATTTTTAATAAATTGAGAATTTTCAACCGCAGTATTATCACGCTGTACCTTAAGCTTCCTCTCCACATTATCAAATGCACTAAATAGTTTACACCAAGCATCAGTACCACCATCTACATCTACCAATGATATACCATTTAATGAAAGTAGTATGTCACCAACTTGTAATGGACTTTTACTTTGTGATGCTTTAGATGATACGATACACTCGCCGGTTGTGCTCATTTTTATACCGATACCCAGCGGACCGGGTAGTAGATATATTGTTATTGGTTGTGTAGATGATGATGATGCCATTGTTAATGTATTATAATTATAGTATTAGAGCAAAGCCGCCGCCGCCACTGCTCGAACATAAATCAATAATTGTATTGATTTTTATGGATATGAGATATGTTTTTGAGAGTTTGGTGTGATCTTCATTGCTAGAAAAAACCTAATAATTATAGTTTAGTTGAGACATCTTTTATGGTTGAGGTGAACATGATTATGAATCAACCTTCACCTTAGCTAGATGGGATAATTGTTAACGATATGTACTACTGTGATCGTTGTATCATCATATTATTTAGTGCCGACTTATGGATTCATCTGATAGACTACTGGCGGCGCTGCGTGCAATACTAACTGATAGAAATTTGAACACATCATATTCATATGCACAAAAATTAATTTAGGGAGGTATCAGAGCTCATATTATAATATTAATATCATGTCAGACAATCAAGATGTACCACTGATGGACAAGATAAAACATTTAAAAGAGCTAGTACAAAATCTAGAGGAAATTGCTGTATCATCGGAGCATCAGGAGCATATAGCAAGTGCAATAATAGAAGAGCATAAAACTATATCAAATTATCTAGACAAGATGAAGTACTCCGCCGAGGAAGAGGGACGTTACTTTGGTTCTGATCTACTGCGGGATCTAATCAATCCGTATAGAGAAACCTTTGAGCTTCTTCAGCCTGACGGATATTCATTTTGGGATAGATTTCATGACAAGCTCAAAGTACTAGCAGGGACAAGTGAAGTCTTCCGCAATTGCTGCTTTTCAACAACACTTAGTGGTAATGTCATTATGGTCGGAGGGAGTACCGGAGGAGATACTCTATTACATGTATTATGCAGTTACCATCCTCCAGTAGAAGTAGTGAGGACACTACTTGATATCTTACTGCAAGACCTATTATGCAATCAAATGATGGATATCATACTCTAGCAGTTAATCATCTTGCTTGCAACAGAGATGGTCATTACCCGTTACACAAAGTCTTACAAATACGGGGATCATTAGAGGTAGTGAAACTGTTAGTTAACGCAGATATTGGAAAGCAGACATTAAAAATGACTAAAGATGACAAAGACTCCGTATATCATATGCTAATTGCAACTAGAGAACATTATCAATATTTCCCTGGGGTGTTCTCTGAGATTCTTCGTTATCTATGCTGCATTGGGATTGGTATGGATCAATCGGCGTTACTTCAACAGGCCAGCTCACACGAGATGAAGACACCTGTTCTATTATTGGTACAGAGTTTGATTAATAAAGAAGGTTTAAATTATCAAGACATTCTAAGGAACAATGATTTCGTCTTCCTTCTCAAAGCAACACGCTATCATTATGTATCAAAACCCATTAAGGATAAGACTAAGCCAATAGATCTTGATGCGGTACTCCAAGAAATAGAAGCTATATCGTTATCAGAAGCTTTCTTGATATGTGCTCCATGTTTCAATGAGAAAATTGGCGATAAGGTATTAAATGAGCTACTCTCGGTAGACTGTCAGTTCCTATTCGAGAAAGACTCAGTTGGCCAGTATCCGATACATAGAATGATTTCAGAAGAGTTCTATTTTATGAACACAATCACTACACGACTTTGGGCTGGTGGGTTTCTTGGTTGCATCCTGAAGATAGTACTAAAGCATGCCCCCAAAAGTGCACAACTTGTGAACCACGAGGGAAGGCTGCCATTACATATAGTATCAGATGCTCAGGGACGAAGATTCAAGGATAGTGATCGTCTAGACCTTGTTAAGATCATTTGGAATGCATATCCAGAAGCAGCCGAAGTACTAGATTGCAACACCAGTCTGCCTCCATTTGCTCTAGTGGTGAGAGGTATAGATGAAGAGGATACCAAGAATACGAAGCAAGAGGGGATCGATCAACGTAAGCAATCGGCAATAGAAAAGCTTATCAATATGATCATTCCAACAGATGAATCTTTGTCCAGCTCTTTCTTCCTGCTAAGGCAACAACCGGATATCATTTCTAATTACATGAGTGGAGAAGATACCATCGGCTCAAAAGATACTAATAATCCGGATGCAAAACGGACCAAGATAGAGACCACCGACCAAAGTCAAAGATTCTTATCTATTTCTATGATAAGAGACGATGGCAATATAACCAATCCCATCAATCCTCCTACTGTGTCTTACTTTAAAAAGTGTGTATATTTTGGCAATGGCGCTTATACGGTTAAGTTCAAAGATTTAATTATGGTAGTTGAGGGTCGTAAGTGGAAGGGACGAGAATGTATAGTAGTGATATTAAAGTCTTCGGGTAATCTTCGTACTAGATTCGAGTGCATTGCCAATATGCCAACTGATGAGAGGGAAGCAGAGATACTTGAGAAATTTATTAGTGGAATCAAAAGTCAACATGATAAGGCATTAGCAAAGGCGAAGGCCAACGAGTTTGATGAGGAGAAAAAGGTAAGATTCCTCGAAGACCCTCCCTAATATGTTGAAGTAGCAAATACCCTAATGAGTAGTGCAAACTAACATAGAACAAAAAACCGCCATGGCAATACAATGCTCATTAAATTGTAGATTAAAGAGTGTGATCTTCATTGCAAGAAAAACCTATTACTAATTTTAGATGAGACACCTTCTATGGTTGAGGTGAACAATTAGCAATACATAGTCAGCGGTAATAGCAAATACAAAAGCTAAGGAGGAGAAACAGAGTTGAGATATGATTGAGAGATTGTTACTATCGATACTTTTGATATCGATATCTTTGACGATATCGTTTGGTTTCGTCTTCGAGCGATGTTGTTACAAGGATACTAACACAAGATATGCATTGCAAAGAAGCAAAACACAACTCAATGCCGTAGAGAACGAAGAGGGTAGCTCCTACGATTCCTCAGCTTCTTTCACAAAGGGCATAGTATCATCATTAACATCAGTTACCAATTCAATATTCGAATCATCAACACAAGAAGATACCTCCACAATCGAACAACCATGGATATCACAAACACCACCGAGCTCACCACAACAATTACTAACTCGAATACAAGATGAATACACGCAAAACAATTATCTATGGACAGGAAAGTTAGACACTTCATCATTTGTACCAAATTGTACATTCACAGATCCAACACTCTCGTTTGTAGGAGTTGATAAGTTTATATCAAACGTCGGCAACTTGGTACCAGTTGTAAATTACTTACTCGGAGATGATCAAGATGAGAAAAGTAGTCAATCAATACTACTAGATATTAGTTTAAATGAAGAAGAACAATATGTAGAAACACGATGGAACATGTTGGGAAAGTTAGATAGACTATTTTGGAGGCCTAAGATAGATGTAATAGGAAGAACAAAGTTTTGGTACAAAGAGATAATGAAAGGAGAAGAGAAGACATATCAAGTTTACTTTTATGATGAGATGTGGGAAATACCGGCTGGATTGGCATTACTTCAGTTGGTCACACCTGCGGGTACTATTGCAAATTCTAGATAGTTATAAGAAAGTATGCCTTTCACTACATTAAAACCAATACTAAATCTATCATTTATCATACACTGCTATCATTCTTCACAACCCCTTACTTTTCATATCACGTACCCATTGATCAGTATCAAGTATAACATCCCCTCCAATCTCACTTGGTAATACATCCTTATCCATACCAAACGATTTCAACTCTTCCAATATCTTCTCCTCACTACCTGAATGCAATCTTACTCGCTTCCTCATACGTTCCGGCATGACTACTTTCATTATCGGGAATACAATCTTGGCAAAGAACCATGGTGGCTGTACTATATGGAAGCCACCAACACGTATAGGAAGACAACCAGAAATACTTTCCATATTCATCTTCATTAACTTTCTATCCACCATTGATATCTTTACATGATGCGGCCAACCTATTGCAACTAACCCAAGTTTTTGTACGGTATCATTCCCTTCAATTAAGTTATGCATAACATACCACAATGCACGAGCAATACCTAATCGTTCATCATTATTCGATTTGTCATATCCAGATAATTTAGAAGGATCGACGAATAAGATTGCCCGGCCTCCGTCATCATGTGTTTGTGTTGTACGGATGAAACCAAGGTACAATCCTTTGAGCGTATATTTAACCATTGTTTCGTCTTCATCTTTAGTATCACTTTCGCCATGAACACTACTAAGTGCACCTCCACCACCTAAATGTATAGGAAGAAAAGCCCTCTCACCAAACAATTCAATCCGTCTATTCCAATATTTGCAAATCCGAAGTGCAGCCAACTCTTCATTAAATAATTCACATCGTAAAAACATTAATCTATGTTCTTCATTAACTAATTGTGGACACTTTTCATTTGCTTTAATCCATCCTGCTTTGATGTCAGAATCTAACTTGTTGAGTTCAGTTAATAGTTTTGTATGAGAGGATAGAAAGTCGGATGTTTCTTCTGGTTGGGAACGTTGACCGTATATATTTAGTTGAGCTGCTGTAGCAGCTGCTAAGTCTGCGTCTATAGTATCAGCAGCGGGCGGCATGTTATTGTACTCAGAGTAGGCGAATAAATGATACAAAATAATCATCAAATAAAAAATCTTTATTGTAGGAGTATGCAAAGGTACAGATACTGAAAAGTATCAGTTCAACTTCGATATATATCTACACGCGGAATACTTTATATTATACTTTAGGGCCCGATATTTGCATAATAATTTACTTTGTGATAAAGATACCCATTTGAATAACCCTAATGATATCTTCTATTTCTTGTTGAGATAATGAGTGTTACCTGTAAGCAGCGGCTCTCAAGCATATTCGAATACATACTATCGGTGGCAATTAAAAGGGAAAGATTGCACTGTACCCAAAGCAACATATTGAATGTATAGTTAATAAAAGCTATATATTGCAAAGATGCCGATTGATCATTTGGGTAGAAGAACAATATCTCCTACTTCTACTAGACACAAGTTTCTACAACATAAATCCACACTAAATCTGACTCTACTTGTACTATTTGTTTGGGGTTTATATCTTAATATTGTACATCGGCAAACTACTTCTAAATCAGAACAACAACATGTCATAACTACAAATTATAGCGTCGTTAAATATGTTGGCAATGTATCACATGTCCCGACAAACGATTGCTTGGTACAGCTTGGACATGTTAGAGATATAAAACTATATTCTCAGAATGATGAGGATGGTGCTCTTTTGCAATTGTTGAGATGCAGTAAGTACATCTGTATATCTTGCTTATTTATATACCGTATACACAATGACCGACTCACATCATATGCACAACTCGTGCACATCATATGCACAATATCAGTGGGAGGACACGGAACAAAAGAATACTTTGAATTCGGATCAGAGAGTGGTGTGGAAGTTAACACACGTATCCTTCGAGAATTATACGATTGGCATGGTCATTTACTAGACGGTGGATATGAAGATCCAAGTATACCACTTCATAAAGAATACTTTACTCCCTCAAACATTGTACAATTATTGCAAAAGTATAAAGTGAATAAGAATTTAGATGTACTTTCGATTGATACTGATTATGATGATTTATGGATAATGAGAGAGATATTGGTAGCTGGGTATAAACCACGGATACTTATTACTGAATACAATTGTAACTTTGGGTATGAATGGTCGGTTAGTACTGTCATGAAACCTATCGGAAAAGAAGAGGACATTCATTGGTCTGGTGATTGTTACTTTGGGGCATCAGCATCGGCATTTATCAAACTAGCCAAGGTGTTCGGATATACTCCGGTTTGGAGTAATACTGTCAACTTAATGTGGGTACAGATAGATCTTGCAATTGAATTGAATTGATTATCCCTTCAGTGGAGTCCTTCCCAGGGCCCTACACTCGGTTATTGCATCGAGATTGTAATGATAAGACATGGAAGTTGATCGATGATAGTAACATAGCCAAGGCTACCGATAGTTCTATATCACATGAGACATTTGCTAGTGGATTTGATGATATCAAAATGACTGGAAAGACATACCAAAATCAACATGGTGGAAAGCAATGGAGAGTATTCAAGGAGGCAAAATGATAATGTCATGAACTAAATTACGGCGAAGATAGACACATCAACTCAATATTTATTATATTACACTACAGGCAGATATCCGATACACTCAAGGAGTGATTGTCAACTTCACGTCAATTTCTTTTGTACCATCAGTAGCACCGCAATATGCAAAAGCACGAAGATACTCTGGGTACTTTACGTTATTGGTAAAGGCTAGAACATTCCAGAAAGTCTTTGCTGGCGTGTTACCCTTCTGAAAGACGATGGTGTTTTCATTGGTATCGATTTTGAACTTCAATTCGTCTCCATCTACCCATTGCTCTGAGATTTTACGGATTTGCCAAGTGGCAACTCCCCTTGCTCCTCGAGAGTATGGAAGCTGAGTCGGTCGATAGTTATTCAACAACCTATCCCAATCGGCACCTTCTGCAAGAGCATACCCACTGCTATGAAACTCCATCTCTCCGATAATAATGGCAGCATCTTGATTAGAGCTTCTCGACAAAACATTGTATTTGATAGTCAATGTATAGATACCAGATTTGTGGTTGAGTTCTGCCTTATCATTAAATACAAGCTGAGCAAGTACATTACGGGTACCCGAACTATTACTATCATTCACCCATTTTGGTGCCATACTGTCAAAAGAAGTTAACGATTGGTTGTGATGTCTTGCTGGGTGGCTTCCTAATGGATTATTAAAGTGATAACCAATGAGGACTAATCCTTCCTCGTCAACTTTTACAAACGAGTATTTGGTATTGGTCTTGAACTTCCATGATCCAGTGACAATTGATGTAGTTGTTGATGATGCATCTCGCAACCTTGACAATGGTTGCCTACCTCCTAGTTGTTGACCCTGTCTCTCAATCCTACCAAGTCGAGCATCAATACTTCTTAGCACGGTTAAGATTTGCTCATTGACACTACCTTCGGCCTCAACAATGTCATGCTTCCTCTTAGTTGACTTACGAGGCGGCATCTTACTTATGTATGATGAGTTGACAGTTGAGATAAGCCTCTGAAATATTCACAGATTTGGAGTGAACACTAATCGGTATCTTTTCAAGCACACGAAAGGTATAAGGATAGAAACAGGTTATAAGATTAAGAGATAGAAAGAGATGTGATAGTTTATATGGTATGTAAGTGTATATGTCATGTAGTTATTAGACAGTTCAAACGTTTAGATGGCTTAATAGTATAATCTTACACCATCTAATAACGTAGTAGATATTGGATAATACACCCTTCTCACTCACTTGTTCTATTCCCCATCTCATAGACTAGAAAGTTTATCCCCTTAGGTGCAATACACCATCATCATTCTCCTTCTCGGCAGTATTGAGCTTATCAAAAGAAGCTTTAAAGGCTGCCATACTCTTGAACCCTTCACTGAAATCACGTTTCATCTGAGCAGACTCCTTACGCATAGCCACAACTTGCTTCTCCCACTCTTCCTTCTCCTTCTCATATGATTTAATCTTGGCATCCCTCTCCTCTACCATATCAATAAGCTCCATTAGGTATGATTCAGTTTCAGATACCTAAATGCATATAAGATGAGAGTGTGCTGATAACAGATACAAAGAGACACATCACATGCATCTTACCTTCTTAACGATTTCATTCTGAATGGTACTTAATTCCTCGCTCTTCGTAAGGATAAAAGTTGTATTCTCCTTCAAAAGTTCCTTGGCCTTGGTAATGTCCTCGCTTGATATTTCGACTTCATGTGTCTGTGTTTCAACATCTTTACTCGTGTTTAGAATTAGAGAGGAAGTGTCATCTTTGTCTTTAGCAGATTCATCATATGGTTTGGTATCTTTATCATCCAAGTTTAAAGAGAGCACAGATATGGTGGGAGAGCAAGAGAGAGTACGGGTAACACTAGCAGCAGAACTCTCCTTCTTGGTAGACGTTGGCTTTTTAGGAGAGACAGTGATTGTGAAGTCACCCATATCGATCGTTTTGCTCTCTTGGGGAAGATTGTTAGCCTCAATGCTTGGTAAAGTTTTATTAACAGAATTGGCACTCTCGGGAGATTGGGCATCAAATGATTCACGTCCTCCTTCTTTTGTACTTTTTGCCAACTCTAACGAATCACGTACCGACCATAACTTATCAGACGGGGATGTATTGTTCATCTCAAACGACTCATTAGATACTTTCATCGTGATCGGAGGAGATAAATGGTTCACAACCTCAACAGACTTGATCGGAGGAGAGGAAGACTTTTCAGAAGAGAGGATAAAGTTCATTTTATCCACTTCTTTATCTTGATTGGGAGTGTTCATCGTTTGTTGTTTGTTATTGTATGTGCTTGGTTGTGTTTGTTTCATGTGCTCTCGTACTTGTGTTTATATGTGCTTATTGTGTTGTGTTGTGTTTGTAATTGTATTGTGTTTCACGATATGATTTGTATTTAGTTATATTGTATTGTGTTGTGTTGTATTGTGTGTGGCTTGATGCGAGAGGAGAGATGTGCTTGGAACTAAACACGATTCGAAGTGACATGTGCGATTCAGATTTTTCCTCTTGATGGTATCCTTTTCCTCTGCTCTCCCCATTGCAGTGAGTAGGTAGAATCTACTTCCTTCTATTCTAAAGTGCCAATTAGCTTATTCCAATACTTTTAATTTGTTGTACTAACTTAATATCTATCTTGACTGTCTTGTATCGGATACTAACTTAATTCTTTTTGTATCCCCCGATATAATCTCCACAACCTTATTTATCACCAAACTCTGCCCAACAATCAGTCTCTTTAGGACCACCTCCATTCAATACATTAGTAAATCCATTCTTTTCAAGGTAATCCTTAGCCTTCTGTCCTCTTCCGCCTCCACCACAGTGAGTAATAATTGGTGTATCCTTATCAACATTTTCAGGCAAATCCATACCATTCGTTTCTCTACTCCATGGCAAGTTAACAGCCGATGGACGATAATTCGTTTCTTTATCTGGAAATCCTGCAACTGCTAATGATTTGGCATCACCGGGCTCTACTGATGCATCTGGATGACGAACATCAACAACTAATAGTTTGGAACCGGCGGTGGATACGAAATCTTTTAATTCGGATGGCGAGGAAACACCGGCCTTTCGTGGTTCGGCAGCTTCAGTTGACATGTTTCTAATTGTTAATGGTTTGGCTGTTGTTGATTGTGTATAATAGATTGAGTTATTTGTAATCCGAGCATGTAAAGTTTGTTTTGTGTTGTTCACAGGTATAGATTGATTAGTAATTGCAAGTCCGAGCATATGATGTGCATGTAAGATGCATAAGATGTTATTATTGGCATGTTGGAGACAGAAAAGAGACAATGATGATGACATTAGAAGTAGGATCATTGTTCTGTATATCAAGCATATACATTATATTCTTCCTCCTCGATCGTTTCTTTGAGATGTGCATATCATATGCACAATTTTTTTATGCACATATCATATGCACATAACTTCATACAACACACATATGATATGCACATCCCAACAATCCATATTGCAATAACACTTCCATCACATAATAAAGCTCACCAGTTTGTAATGCAGCAATTGATGTTGCTCCAACTTGACAATGACAATGAGATGAGGCAATGAATGATGTCGATGAAGTAGTAAATGCAGAAGTGGTTTAATACCGGTAGCAAGAAGTAAGGCCAATGTTCTAGAGTTCATTATAATACTACAAATCTTGACAAGGACACTTATACATAAGCTCTTCCTCTATTGCAATGTCTCAATGCCGCTCCACTTATCGGCAACGTCATCTCGAGTCGAGATCGAGAGGCATAAATTCACAAGATTCTTGACCGTTAGAGAGAATTTCATTCGGCCTCTCAGTGCCACCACAACTTGACTATATGTACTAGAGTGGTTATATATTCCTAAGCTCGAGAGTAATAGACATCAGTAGAGATGCTCTTCTTCTTTGTAGTCTAATACGCCCCGCTGCCCTATGATTGAAACATCCATCACAACTATTCAAAAGATACGGTATCCTACCCAAGGCACGCACTGTGTGATATAGGTATGATATTAGATAATATTATCGTACATCCATCATGGCGATTTGCTACTAAGTAAGTCAATAGTCTCTCCTCCCTCTACATTCAAGTAACTGCCCAAGAATCTATTCGAGAACTTGTCGCACAACTCATAACTGTAATGCTACGATAACTATTTGCAACTAAGAGGCGGATCTATTAAGACATACAACAGAACCACATACAAGGCAATTCTTCGGCAATTGCGCTATTAATAACTACGAAATTGCAATTGGCAAAACATACATCATACTTAAACTCAATATTGCAACAAGATGGGTAATAAATCATCCAAATCTAAAAACAAACGAAGTATATCTCTACCACTCCACCATCCACGAACAGGAGACCTCGACATATCATCATCAATACACGCCAACGTCTCCGGACACAACACCCCCCTCTCTGAACGTGAAACTTCCTCAGCATGGTACCGATATGGTGTTTCCGTAACTGATGTATATGACGTTATTGAAATCTTAGGACAGGGTAATATGGGTGAAGTGTTTACTGTCCGACGTAAAGTAACTGGACATCATACTAATATGACACGTAACAAATTGAAGGAAAGTGAGGATGATTTAAAGTTAATGTTAAATAAAGAGGAGAAAGCACGTCGTGAAAGTAGTAGTGCTGGAAAGTCTAAAATAGTATATCCTGTCAAGTTAGTAAAGAAGAGAAGTGGTAGTGGAATGAAGGAACGTAAAAACTCATTCAGTGATTTAAAAGCAGTGGGTAAGACAATCAAAAGTCGCATTACCAAACATAATAATTCCAATCATCATGTTAATCCTGAGGAAGATTCATGTTTGGCACCCTTTATCAAGTCTGAAGAAGAGGAGTATTATGCTGCTTCTGCTAATGCTACTCCTAGAAAAGAAGTGAGTAGTGCCGGTAGTACACAATCAACAACACCACTAAAGAGTGCTATTAAGAATCGAGAGGAGAGTAAGTTTACAAGTGGTGATTTAAATAATGATCACTTAGGTAGTAGTATAGATAATGGAGGTGGTGCCGATGATTATTACGGGCCTCCATCTAATACACAAGAAGAAGAGGCAGCTACTACTCAACAGCCACAGGGATTAACAGCTATCAACTCTAATCCAAAGAAACATATCTCACGTACCAAATCTACAATAACAACTAAACCAACATCATCCACAATATCAGCTAACATCGGCACAGCCAAGACAGAAGTGAAACAAAAGGTACACTTCCAACGAACATTCGCCGTTAAAACAATCTTAACATCCCGAATTAATAAAGATCAATTAGATGAATTAGTGAATGAAATTATGATAATGCGTAAGTTAGATCATCCCTTCGTATTAAAATTATATGAGGTATATCACGTCAAACGTAAATTAAGGTTAGTTACCGAATTACTAACCGGAGGCGACCTATCCTCCCGAAAACTAAATGAATACGACACTAAAAATGTAATTGAACAAGTATTAAGAGCATTGGTATACTTACATCGTATGAATATAGTCCATCGTGATTTAAAATTGGAAAATGTATTATATGAAAATCATAGTAAGAGTGCTACGGTACGGTTAATTGATTTTGGATTAAGTAGGACGTTTGATAGGAGTATTGCTGCTGATTATTCACGAACTCCGTATACTATGAGTCCAGAGACTGCAACGGCGTTATGTGGTGGTGGGAAAAGCGGGAAGAGTAAGGGTATTAGTGGCGGAAAGGGTGGCGGTGATAAGAAGAATGGAGAGATACCAGCGACTGATAAGACGGATGTTTGGGCAGTGGGAATTTGTGCTTTCATAATGTTAAGTGGCGAGTTCCCATTTATTAAGACTGATTCTGATTTGAAGGATGATGATAAGATGAACAAGTTGAAGAAAGTGAGTTTGTGTCGTTCTGTCCTGTCTTCTGGTTGTTTATATGGCCACCTTTTCTTGATACTTTCCTGTATCTCACTCTATCATACTCCTTCCATATGATATGTCATATAGGCTCAAGTTCAATTCGGCATTACATGGAAAGGACGAGGTATTACACCCAATGCCAAAGAGTTTGTCAAGGGATGTCTCAAGAAAGATCCAAAGCAAAGATGGACTGCCAAACAGGCACTTCAATACCTACAAAAGAGTTGGGCACCAGATGTAGACAAGGCATGGAATGACTGGCAGGCTGAGATTAAGAAGAATAAGAAACCAGAGTTTGTACCGTCAACTGATGAGTTAGATGATGATGACGACGACGAAGAGAATGCAAGTGAGACTGGTAGTCAAAGTAGTTCGTCAATCTTAGTAGAGAATGATGACGAGGTTGCACCGGCAACCTTTGATCAGCAGGCCAGGGCAAAGAATATCAAGAGGCATGTCCAAAAGCTTGTTAATAAGAAGAAGGCGGAAGGTCCTATCCTCACAGCTCAGCCGAGTGTAAAGATTGATATGGAGGAGGTAGAACGATATACCAAGGCTGGCTTTATGAAGAAGACGATACTCCTTACCATGGCTAATACCATGGATAGAGGAGATGTACCCAAGCTACGAGAGTTGTTTCTCAAGTCTGATACAGAAGATACTGGTACCATCACACTCAACGAACTCATTGCCTCCTTCCGTAGGGTATCGCCAGAAGTTGATGTGAAACGAGTCGAAGAACTCTTTGATGGTATTGATAGGGACAAGTCGGGACATATCCATTATGCCGAGTTTTTGGCTGCTTTGGCAGAGAGTCATGGCCTTGTAACCTTGGATAGATTGACCGAGGCATTTGATAGGATTGATACCGACGGTAAGGGTTACATATCACATGATGATCTAAAGAATATACTTGGTAAAGATTATGATAAGGAAACTGTGGACAAGATGATTGAGGAAGGTGACTTCAAAAAGAATGGCAAGATTGATTATGAAGAGCTTTTGCAATTAATGTTTAGTGATCCTGTGGTTGGTGACGAGCTGGCTGGTGATCTTCCATCTCCGGACGGTAACAAATTGTCGTTTGAGGATGTTTGATAGTTGTACAATAGTTAATACTAGTTCTAGTTATGACCATAAGCAAAATGTTACGTACATGAAATGTGTTCAACTTTACGTTGAAGATTTCTTCGATGATTCTTCGTCAAGAATAGATTGAGCCAGCAAACGAATCGACTCGTGGTCAGCTAGGTCTAATTTGTCGTCATCCAACTCTTTCTTCGCCTTCTCAATTAGATCATGGATATCATCTTCGGTTAGCGGTGTAGTCAGTACAGTGTCATCATGATCACAAGTCAAAGGCTGTAAAGATGCATCATCATTCCGGACGACTGGAGGCAGTGGCTCACGAAGTAAAGTACATAACGCTTGGTCGATCCTCTTCTTCTGCTTTTCCAGTGTTCGTTCTTTTGCTAACCTTCTCAGCACTGGGTCTCCTCGTTCTTTCTCCTTGTTTTCTCCATCGTCGTTTTCTTCTTCGTTGTCAATGTTATATCCCAAACCAGTTAATAGACTGTCAAGCTCAACCTCTCGAGTGGACGTGGCATCTTTGTAATTCTCATCATCATCTTGTGCTAGTATCTTGGAGAGTCTGTTTTCCTCGGCAACAGTGAGTCGACTACCATTGCCACCCGTCGCAAGACTCTTGTTTCGCTCAATTACAGTCGTAGCAGATTGAGCATTAACACTGCTGCTCATACAGCTCAAGGTACCACTCGTACTCGCTGCAATATCATCAATGGTAATGGCCACAGGAAATGAAAGAGTCAGCTCATTGACAAACTCGTCATTTGCCGCTGCTTCCCTATCATGATCTTTATTGTGTTGCACATCTTCAGTTTTACTCGTAGTTGTCATGCTTTCCTTTACTACTTGAGGAGACGTTGTCAAGAAGACGTCTTCTTTGGACGAACTACGACTGTAGCTGGTAGACGTCGTTGGTTGATTCATAATATTTATCATTCAATGACGACTGTGAGTGTGAAGTATGAGAAACCTACGTTTTCATACCTACCGATTTACATTTTCATTTTGTCATTGTCACTTTTCACTTGCATCACATTGAGTCGAATTGCCTGACTTCATTTTGTTTAGTAGACAAAGCAACCGTCATTGCCATCCTTATCTGCCTTTACTTGGTAAGTTTAAACAACCGTTCACGTGTCATTGTCATTGTTGTGATAGTGATATGTGTCGTGTAGGTGTAACAGTAACAGAAGTCTTCTCTGACTGCATTTCTCTTTCTTTACTACCTCACATAACAAAGTATCAAACCACAAAACAACAACGATGCCAAAGTCAACCGAGGAGATCGATATTGAAGAGTTCGAAAAGAGCAAGAAGAAGCCACTCGTGAAGTATAGTGATATGCCAACTGAGATGGGTAACGAGGCCGTAGAAGTTTGCACAATGGCCCTAGATAAATTCAATGCCAACCGAGACTATCATAGCGCATCCGTTCTCATTAAGAATACTCTTGATAAGAAATTTGGACCTTCATGGCAATGTGCAGTCGGCGAAGGCTTTGGTTTCGACATTTCATGCCAGCAACGATACTTGCTCCACGTCTACTACGGCAAGGTAAGTAGAACTGGCTGAGTTGAATTGTGCATATGATATGGTTCTGCAATTCCACTAAACCAACGATTGCGTGGAATTAACTTCTGCTTCTCCCAGGTTGGCATCCTTTGTTACAAGAGCTAATCATTTTGCTTGAGTGGGTTAAGTAGGGAGTGACGGGTGTTAGGGTGTTACTTGATTAGGTGAATTGGAACTATGCACACCACGGTTGACTTTCTCTCATCGTGCAGGCTAAACTAAAGCCCACTATCCCAACCACCTCATCCTATCCAACTATATATCTAACGCCTCTAATGTGCTAATCACTAATTGCTTCTCATCTCTATATTGATCATCATTATTCTCTCGTTCCTTGTGCAACCTCTCTAAATATTTGACGAGCTTGACCTTGTTATCGAACAATATCTTGATGACTTCTGGTGGCTGTGTAGTTTGAGATACGAAGTAAAGGCATGAGAGTTAGAGAGGCAATATCTCGAACCACACAAACAAAATAACAACAAACACAACAACATATCAAAGACTCACCTTGTTCGGGTTGGCAACAAATATCTTAAAAACCTGAAATGCATCCAAGGTAATATGCGGACTCGGATCTCTCAACAAGCATAGTATAATCACCAAATTCTTACTTGATGAGATATACATCATCATTACATTATAATTCACCCTATTCAATAGTATAGTTGATAGTAATTGTAATGACATACGTCGTGTCATGTAGGATGCTGTACTTGATAGACACTTCTTATTGATACGTTCATCGATAATTTCGGTATACTTTCGATTGAGAAAGTCGGATGCTATACTTTCCATTAATTGTTTGTATTCTTCGGATGCCGCATCACCTACCATACCCGCTGCTGCAACTTGTTGTATACTACCACCAGGCATTCCCGATAACATTACCCGGACAGTTTCTAATGCATCTGAACTAACATCAAAGTTTGGATTATGTACAAACTGATCAAAGAAGGGATATACCATTTTTGAGCAATGTTCATTTGATAATATATATTGATATATGTTGGCATGTCGTATTGATGAACGTAACATACTTCCACATAGTAGTGTTATGTCCACACAGCTCCCACCACCGCCACCGGCACTGCCAGCAGATGAGGCAGCAGCCTCAAGTACTGAACCCTTCATACCACTACCACTCATACCATTCTTATTAATAACCACTTCACTACAATCATGTCCATTAACTAACTGTCCAATAATAACCTCACCTCTATCTAATACATACTTTGCAAATGCAGTACTAACTGATGTGAAAGATTGTGCATCATTACCATCAATGCCGCATACCAATAGATAATTGAATATTGCAGATATTGATTTACGGGCTTCGAATTGTAATAGTGGTAAATTTTGTAGGATTGTTGGTATTAGTTCGTTGGTATTTAGTTTTTCATAGTCACTAATTGCTGCAGCTGCATTGCTGCTTGTCATATCATCACTGGCTGTAGTATCGTTTGCCACTTCATCTGAAGTAGCAGATTGAGTAGATAAAGTAAACCTTTTGAAAACACCAGTTGCAATAGCCGGAACCCAGTTCAAATTAATAACACCACCATTCTGCGTGACACTATTACTTGATGCTGATCGTTCTTCATATAATAGTGTTTTTATACGATCTAATCGTGCTGTTAGATTGTCGGAATGATTATTATTGGTTGGGGTAGTTGGTGCACCATCTGATGATTTTGATTGAGTGGCATCTACAATTGTAGCGGCCGATGATCCTTCGGATGCTACTGCTGCTGAAGATATAGATAATTTAGTATCCGGCGGTGCTGATATATCAGTACTACTATTGCTAGTATTTGATAACAGTAACAACATTTTAAAATCATGTGCAACACCATTTACTAAAATTGAAGGGTCGGTACAGTTTGCAATATCTTCGTCTATGCCCGACGAAGAGTTGTCGCCGCCACCGCCCATTATCGACTTTTTTAACCATCCGAATGCTTGGTTATCCATCATGGTATATTATGTATTGCTATAATATCAGAGAGGGAGTTTATTATAACTCATATATGTAGTGGCGTATGAAGTTTACTAAATTCACCCCAATCAAAAGAGATGTCTCAACTAATCTAAATTTTGGTTTCTCTTGCGTAAAGATTGAACCTGTATTGGATATTATTTATGCCTATCTATGGCTATTGGCGTGCAATATATTGTTGCTTATATTATACTACTTCTATCTAGTAATAGCTCTATTCTCTAAACTTCATGAAAACTTTTTCTGCTCTTCACACTCGAGTCTGAAAGGATGATATCCGGATGCTGCTTTAGCAGGAAGAATGAACTGGATAGGGATGTCGTACGACAAACATCTATAATCCCCAAATGCTTCAGCCTGCGGAACCTCTCATCACTCTTAACGAGATCAGGATTATATTTGGTATACTCCTTGATAGTATCCTCATCTTCACCTCTCACTGCTAGAGCAAATGGAGGCAGACCTGATTTGAAATCCAGTTTCTCAGCTGCATCTGGGTATGCATTCCAAACGATACGAAGAAGATTAAGACGATTCTCATCTGTTAGTCTTATCCCCTGAGCATCCGATACTATATGTAATGGCAGCCTTCCCTCATCGTTCCTAAGTTGTGCACTTCGTGGAGCATACTGTAGTAGCATCTCTAGTATGGTATCCCTATCAAAATCATTCGCACGATCAATATATACAGTGGCAACAACGTAACAAGGCCACTTCTGATTGTCATTAATCATTCTGTGTACTGGATACTGACCAAATGAGTCTTTCTCGAATAGAAATTGACAGTCTTTTGAGAGAAGATCATTCAGAACTTTTTCAGCGATGTTCTTACTGAAACACGGAGCACATATGAGAAAAGCCTCTGATAATGATATGTCTTCTATTTCTTGGAAAATCTGATGCTGCACCCTTTCCTTGATCAGATCTGATTTCGAATATGGTTTTGATTTGTGACTATAACAAGTTGCCTTGAGGAGGAATATGTAATCACTATTTCTCATAATTGCTTGACCGTTTAAACCCTCTCTATTAATCAATCTTTTAACAAGTAACAATACTGGAGTCATCATCGTGTTGTAGGACGTAGCTTGATAAAGTAATGCAGGCTCTGCCATACCAATGCACATACAACACAAATACCGAAGAATTTTAGAGAATACCTGTGGTTCGTGCACTTCCCTGTTTGCAATTAGAATATGATACACAGAGTGGGTTGTATTCGGTAAATAGTCACCCTTTTTCATCATTGATAATGTTACCTTTTCAATATCTGCATTAACTAACAGCTTCACTACTTCTAATGATCCCCCGTGTTGCATAAGTTTATGTATTGGATAATATCTATCTTTGTTAATGGCTAGATGATTATATTGTTTCGTATCTGTCTCTGATGCAAACGGTATAATTTCAAGTAAAGCTTTCACTACATATACTGGTGGGTTCTTGCTACAAACAATATGCATTATTGTCGAATCACCTTCTGGTTGTGCAAGGAATAGACATTTCTGTCGGAAGACTTCACTTGTCCCCTCCAATACTTTGAGTTCATCCAAAAAATAGTTCCAATAGTCTCCGATGAATGTATCAGGGGAAATTCGGGTTAGGAAAGTCAACAGATCATGGCCAATTTCACGTCCCCTTGCCTCGGCAGACTGCTTCATCTCATCTAGATAATTTGATATGTTTTTGTGTTGTGCTAAAATTTCACCTGCAACATGATCCTCATCCTCCGATGCTATTGCAATCTTCTCGAGATTTTGTACTAGCTCTTTTAAATGATAGATTTGTTGTAGTCTAATTGATGGTTTATTGTCTACTCCACTGTCTAACATGATGGATGTCTTTGAGTTAAGAAAATCAATAATTGCAAAAGGTAGTGATTATGTATATAAATAACCCCTCAAATTATAACATACGAAATGTATATGTGTTTATACTTTTAACTGGAAAGATGGGGGCGGCAACGATGCTAACAGCGATGGTTCTTGCCATCTCTTAATATAATAACAGCTATCACCACAATCGCTAAAATCACAAATCTTCAAATCTCACATCCCATAAAATGGAATCAATGGCGAGCTAACGAGACCACGCATCGTCATTTATTTCTCCTCACTCCTCACTTTTATCACCTACCCAACTCGGCTTGTATATACAATGCAAAGAAGTATGATGACACCCCTCGTTATCATGCTTTTATCATCAGTTTGTGTGTTGTTATTTGGCGGCGGCAGCGTCTCTGCTTTTGCAACAACCCAAACAAAAAGATACGGTATCCCAACTTCAACACAAACTAATCGTCTACCCAATATTAATGGTCGGTATATACAATCAAGAAGCAGTAGTAGTACGAGTACTGAATTATATAATCTACTGGATGCGGTTGGTGACATGCTAAGTGGACCAAAGATGGAGGCCGAGACGAATCTACCATTTGATCCTCCATTTTGCAATGATATATCTTGTTCAAATGGTGTTAGAACATTTGCAGTCAAGGAAAGACCGTGAGTATATATTATTATGGTTGACATATGGTATACATTTACTTATATAATTGAATTATATACTGATCCATCTTCGATGTAAAATTAAACATATGACAAATAAAGAATCTCATTTACTGGAGAAGATTTTGATATAGTGGAGATTACAAATGGAAATGAAGAAGACTTTGTTAGAGTAAGGGGGGCAATGCTACATCTACCCGGCAAAGATAAGATGCGTTTATCATGCTCTAATTGTGGAGAACAGCGTGTGACTATGGACAGAGTAATGATTGCTGCAACACCGTCATACAATCTAATCAGAGAAAATGATAACACTAAAATTGGTTGGATAGAAAAGAAGTTGATTAGTTTTATGGATTCATTTGATGTGTATATGGAAGGAGAGGGAGGGTTTGGTGTAACAGGGTTTTTCAAGCCGACTCCTGCATATAGAATAGAAGGTGATTTCTTAGACAGAAACTTTGTATTCAAGAATAAGGAAGGGCAGATAGTAGCTAAAGCGGGAGCGGATGGTTGGATACAACTTGATATGATGAATCACTACCAAATACAAGTAGCCGAAGGAATGGATGCGTTACTGGTACTAGCATGTGTTTGCTGTATTGATGAGGAGTTTGATGAAGAGCATCAGAAACGAAGAGAGGAAAGAGAAAGGTAGATTTAGGTTGGGTATCAATTAGGTATAGACACAAGATAGTCTTTTCTTAGTCAAAAAGAAAGTAGTTTTGGTTACAACGAAATCTTTATACAATATTAGATAGTATTTGTCTCTTTTACAAACTTCAAAAAACAACACGATGGGAAACTGAACAACAAAATCCCCGAGAACTGTACATGCCGTCGATCAAAATTGTATGAGCCAGCCAATAGGTATATTAACAAAATCAAAATCTGTTGGCTCAAATAATATAAACATGGTTCTCCCTTGGTCTAACAACTTGAAGAAGATGAAGTGAGGAGTACAATTCCACTATGTCATCTCTTTTTACTTGCCGTCATTCCATAGTTTATCCTTGGGATAGATTAAGTTCAAGGCAGTCTGGGCAGAGAGGAAACCTAAACTTGTGGAAGTACCGGCAATGACACATCCAGCAAGAGCCGGAGTAGTATCATGAATACCAACTACAGGAAGGAGGAAGTTCTGAGCAGGTAGGTAGGCTGCGTCAGTTCCAACGAAGAAGCCCGTTGCTCCACCGATGGCTACACTCAAGCTCTTGTCGGTAGTTGAGTTTTCATATGTCTGTAGGAAGGTATATCATAGAAGAGTGAGTAAGACAAGTATAGGCTGGACATATCATATGAACATATGAGCTACTTACCGGCTCTTGGATGTATTTACATGGTCCTGATAAGATCGTTCTAGCACCTCTTAGTCCAAGGTAGAAGGCCGTTCCACATCCCACCCATGTGCCTAAATAGTAGAAGAAAGAAGTATCATATGATATTAGCAAGGATAAGATACTATGATAAAGCACACAACGTGATACTTACCAGCAAACACTTGGAAAAAGGGCAATTCAGCAGCCTGTAACATATCCACAAGTGGCTGCCACGCCGTACCCGAACAAAACGCAGCACTAGCCAACAATAATCCCGTCTGTGTTTCACGTTCCATATTAATACTATCATCCTTCGTAATACTCTTCTTGGCAGCATAGAATGCACAATGTCCTAACATAACTCCGACGGCATCACCAAATCCGGTAGTTAATGCAAAGGCAATGGAGTCGGGTGTGTAGCCTAACATGTCCTCGGCTACGATACTTGATGATTGCCATCCTAATCCGGCTGGGAAGATTTTTGAAATAGTAACCTCGGCTGTTACCTTGAACCGTTCTGCCATGCCGCTAGATACTTCTTCTTCTTTTGGTGCTGCTGATGCCTCAGGAAAGTGTGTTGGCATGGGGGCAACAAATTGTAAGTTTGGTTGATCACTATGAATTTCTCTAGTTGTTGTGTATGTGGTGTCGGGGTGTTGCTTGTCGGATGATGATGAAGATGGTGGTGCAACCGAGGATAGAAGACGAATGCTCGAGTATTTATTGTTTGCAATGGCTTGTTGACGAGCAAGTGATATACACTTGGGAGCAAGTGATCGGGCGGTAGTGGAAAACATAATTATATTATAAATTGATAGTGGTGTAGTGTTTATTTATTCCAATGATGAGAATTGTGAGACGTTGTGGTCTGTGCCTATGCAGTTTGTATGTCGAGAAGTATCTTGCTTTGCAAATAAATTATGAGATGGTCAAGATTGTTATTCTTACCGACCTATTATTTATTTGAGGTGATGAAATATTATTATGATCGAGATAATGGCATTACCAAGATTCATACACTACAAGCCCCATCGTTGAGATATTACGTATGCCGCCGCTGCTAGAAACAATCGTCACCGTCATCGTTTGATAAAATTCCGATGAAAAAATGCCGTCGAAAAAATGTGAAGATACATCAAAAGAGGTATCCTTGGTCTTGATAAATGTCACAACAATTTGCTGGCCTAAAACAAGTTCGACTAATGGTGTGTGAATGTTAGGCAAGGCTTTTGACATGATACTTCGAATCTAACTACCACCTACCCCATAATGTTAACGAAAGAGAGATGACAATATATCGATCTATAATAGGCCATATAGCTGCTATCATCTTAATCATATACCTACTTACCTCCTCTCCATAAACTTAAAAGTATCTTTGCAATAAAAAGTAAAGAAGTATCATTGCAATATAAGATACGATGGCATCAAAAACAATACAACATATCTATGCAGCAATCGCTGAAAATCCATCTTGTGGATCTACAACGTCCTATACGTACGGGGGTAAAAATACTACAACTTATGAGCAGAATGACAGCGGTAGAGTATCCTTTCAACAACAAGTTGATGATAATAATAATGTAGAAGTAGCAATGCGTACCGATCGTGAAGTCTTCAGTACATCATTACCACACTTTGGTAGTGGCTCGTTTATTCCGCCACCGACTTCAGCAGCTGCGGATAAGGAGTGCTTGACAGTGGAGGCGATGGCAGTCGAAGATATGGTCGCAGTGAATGTGGTAGTGCCATCGTCTCCCCAAAAGGAGAATTGCAGCATGGGTACTAAAAAGTATAGCAAGGAAAGCTTAAAATTAACACCCGATACATCACCAGAGTCGTCATTAGAATATGCCATTAGCAGTATCGACGGCTCGAATGGTGGTAATACAGATGAGTATGGGAGTGGTCCACACTTGCCAAGTTTAAATGAACAAGATGTATCCTTCTCTAAAGTTGGTGCCACAACTGGCTTGGTAATGAAAAAGAGTAGTATCTATAATACAGATGCAGGGGGAACGTTTACTCAGCCTAATGTTATTACTCTCGAAGATCAACTAGGTGTCAATGAGGGAAGAGAGCATGGGATGGTTGTCCAGAAAGATTCGCTAAGTCTGGGTAGTAGTTTGAATAATAGTTCAATGCCTGATAGTATTGAATTATCACGTGAAGAAGATGATGATATTATCCTACACAACAATAACAGCAGTAACAGTGGAGATAGGCAACAGCAGACTGTTAGTGAGTTTATGAAAACTACTGCAACTCCATTTGATGAATTATCTCAAGACAGTATTAGTAAAGCATCCCAAGGGGGCGGCAGTTCAAAAGGGTCGGATAAGGAGAATTATAACAAGACATTCCAGCGCTATCCAAGTGACGAGGCGTTAATCAACAACAAGCTATCATCAGCAGCAACAACCAATACGAATGCAGATAGGAATAGTAATACATCTCCAACAATTGCAACAACCCAAATGTTTACTACCGAGGAATTATCATCAATAACAGCATTGCAAATATCAACCTATCTAACATTAAATGAACGACAAAGCATTAGTATGAAAGCATTGAACTCCAACTTGAAAGAGTATAATACAGTATCGAGTAATAAGGTTTGTAAGGAGTGTAATATGCCGTTGCTGATAACAAAACAACAAGGAGAAGGAGAGAGTAAGGAAGAGTGTAGTAAAGGAGAAGGGTGTTTGGTATGTCCTGAATTGAAAAAGTGTGTATTACAAAAGATATTGGATGGTGCTTCTTCTACAACTGGTAGTACTTCGGGAAGTATCCTATCCAATGATATGGCCAATAAGAAAGAGAAGTCGGGTACAAACAAATCATCATACAAAGAAGAAGGCAACGAAGGGGGGAATCAAAGTCAGTGTAAATTCTTACCGACTCTTCCAACAACAGACAATTTGGGTATACTACAAGAATTACAAGCATCCTTACTCAATGTATACAATCAATCAATGCAATGTCAAGCTGACACTACCGAGTATATATCAAGTACTACCAACAAGGTATACAATCAATCTATCAAATGTCAACAAGATACTACCGAGTATGTAGCAACTACTACGACTGATGCCATTGAAGAAGGACGCCAAATGTTAGTAAATAGTAAGTTGGAATGTCATGAGGCTGATTTTGTTAAATCGACTGTTGATAAGGGTAGTGAAATTATGTTGGGTAAGTTGAATAGATCATCGGAGGCTAGCAAGAGTAAAGAGGATACCTCAGCCAACAGTGGTAAGAAGAGAAGAGAAGATACACTAGCTTCTTGTAATGGATTGGATTTTAATGAAGTCAAGCAATGTACTGTCCATGCTATGGAATTGTTTACATCGAGTGTTACAAGACAGGTTCAGTGCAAACCATCGTCTTCTGAAGTGACAAAGAAGTGTGCTGGGCAGGAGGAGTATACCGTAGTTGACTCGGTAGTCAAGGTAGGCAAGAATAACAAGAAGAAAAAGAGTGGCGGTGTATCATTGCTTGACCAGGATGACGATGACGAGCAAGAAGACATACTAGTTGACAATAAGGTCATCGTGGAAGATGCAAGTGAAGGAGATGTAGAAGAGAATGGATCATCACTGTTATTGGGTGAAGGTATCGATGACGAGGACGATGAAACATATGATATTGGAGATGTTGAAACGCAGCCAGACGAGGAACAAGAAGTCAAGAAGACAGAGGATACCAATACTACAATTAAAGACAACAACAAACCAACATCACTAATGAAGACAAGTCTTAATATCGTTCGAGGAATAGGAAGTAACATCAGCACTAAATCATTAACGCCCAACACATCCGATTCATTCGCTACATTGGTTACACAAATTGAGGAAGTTTAAGAGAAGATGATGAAGACGAAGTCTATGAAAGAGAAGAGGAGATGTGCCGAACTATTGGAGAAATTGGATGGTGCTGCTGGTGTATTGAAGGAGGTTGAGGAGAATAAAGTGTAACTATAAGTAAGGGCATGAAAGGATAGGTATTGGGAATGATAGGATGTATGTAAAACATTAAAGACAACATTGTATACGAAGTTTGACTCAGTTCACTTTACTTTAGAGCCAGGTCGTCTAAATACCTAGTTGTTCATCGTTTCAAGAAGAGAAGTCAATGGGGCAAACATTGAGGATTCTTCTACTTTTTTCTCAGGTTGAGGAGATGTCATAGTAACTGGACCTCGACCATACTGAATAGGCATCTTTATCTTACTATTGAGCTCTAACTGTTCCCATACTGACATGATACTATTGGCACAAAGAGCTCCAGAGCTAGCAACACTGTAGATCAAGGAGGAGATGTAGGACATGTATGTGAGCATGTGATATGTTCATATGACGGAGAACATATAAATAACGCATCAAAAGAAAGCAAGAGAGTCGACTTACGCAGGCACACCGATGCCAGAAGTTGTACTATCACCACATCTGTAATATCCCTCGATTGGCGTGGTCACCTCGGGGAACGTCCAGCCTTCTTCATTGCCTGGTGCAATGGCTAATCCATAGTTTCCTCTATGTCTCGATAGAAACCTTGCATGGGTAAGAGGAGTGGCAACCTTTTCAACTGTACAGGCTCCCTTTACTACATCAGGTGCTCTCTTCTGAATAGCATCCCATATGGGCTGGGCACGCTCGTCTTTAAACTTTTGATACGCCTCATCCTTATCTCGTGCTGCGGCATCATCCATTAGATGCTCGAACTGCTCCCAGTCCTCAAATGGTTCATTACCGGCTGTGTAGGCATGTATGACATGATATCCTGGCGGTGCTAATGATTGATCTAACTTGCTACCGACTGAAACTACCACAACATTACCGATTGCGTCAATACCATTATCCCAATCTTTAACGACTGTCCATTGAGGTGGGGCATCCTCTGGTATTAACTCCTTCTTCACACCCAAATGTAAATGCATGAATGATTTGCAATATGGTACCGAATCATCTTTATTTGGATTGTTCACCATACCCATGAACTTATCTCGTTCTTCATCAAATGTTGCATGAACTCCCTTGGGAACAAAGTTGTATGTATTTGTCAAGTCGGCGTTACTAATCACAGCCTCTTTAGCTCGGATTACTCGTCCACTCTTGGCCAACTTCACACCCACCGCTTTTCCATCTTCGACAACTACTTCATCAACAGCTGTAGATATATCTACTGAACATCCATCATGTTTGGTAACACCTCTTGCTAATGCTGCCATTAGCTCGCCACTTCCACCTTTTGGGAAGTCCATTACTGCATTTTCCTTAAAGAAGTCTTCAACCTATGCATGGATCAGATGTGTATGTTGCAAGTGTGTGAGATTCTATTGATGTATTGCAAAAACAGAGAAGAGACACAAGATGTGCACACAAAACTGCTCAAACCAAAAACTTACCATGTATGCCATTACAACTTTCAGTGTCTGATCAGCAGGCAACCCTTGCAAAAGGAAAGCCAACATATCCAAATAGTTCCTCAAAAATGGACTCTTAAGCCCAAGATCATCTAAATTAAATGATTCACTAAAAGCAGGTGCATTCTTAATAATTTCAATAAATGATAATGGATATTTCAATGCCACTGTTAACATAATACCTGGATCTGTTCTAATAGCTGCATGAGGAATGCCTTTAATACCCGCACTCATTGGTCTCAAAACGGATGCTAACTTATTCCAATCATCAACAGCATCTTGTCCACCATATTGTAATAATATCTTTTCAAAGTTCTCGGCACCAATTGACATTTGATATCCATCTGGAGCTTCAGGGAGGAAAGCACCCCATTGATCATATGTTATCCATTCAGGTTCTTCTTCAATCATTTGATAGATATGTTTTAATGGATTGGGTGATCGATCATCTGATAATCCAGAGTATAAAGATGGTCCAGCTTCAAAGTGGAATAAGTCCTTGCGTTGTGATATATCACCTTTAATACTTGATGAGGGGACAGTTTTACCATCGAGGTTCATGTAGAATTCATGTGCACATCCTCCAATTTCATAATGTTTTTCTAATACTTTAACGGAGCGTCCTGTGGCGGCGAGTAGGCCTGCACAGGATAGACCACCGATGCCTGATCCGATTACAATGCAGTCTACTTCTTCTTCGACTTCGTTGGTAGTAGCAGTTGTTGAGCTGTGTAGTATTGATAAAGACTGGCGGATTGTCGAAGTAGGTGGTGTAGTAAATGATTCTACAGTTGTTTGGCTCAATGCCAAGAGGATTGCAATGGATAGTAGGAACGCCATGGTAATGAGATGAGATATTAATATCTATATGTGCAAATATTGAGTATACTTTCAATGTGACCGCTGTTTTATCGATTATATATGCCACCGCCTATTAACAGAGACTGTTTACGCCCTCTGTTGTGTTAGGTATATATTCCGCCGCCAACAATTGACTATTGATACTGCAACACTGAGTCATTGTCATTGTTGCAAATCTTTTGTGTGGTATCTTTTTATGGTATCTACCCAAGCTCTTACACCGCAACATTTGCAACCCTAACCCTCTGAGCTAGCTGTATATAAAGGAGAAGTAGTATTAGAAGACATTATAACATTTCCGTACGCGGTCTTTCAACACAAGTATTGCTACATATCAATAATTTCTCAAGGTAGGGTACCTCTTCACCTCTCTTCACCTTTGCACCAACTATATATATTTTGACAATTTCTTTATGTCTCTCTAGAGGTCTATCATGATGTCAGACGAGGATAATGGAAGATCACTGATGGGACAAATCGAACATTTAGAAGGGCTATTGCAAAATCTCAAACAAATTGCTGTTGCATCTGATACATCTAATAACAAGGAACGCATCCTTGCAAATGCAATTATATCAGAGCACAAAAACATATCGAATTGTCTAGACCAGATGGAACAATCAGCCCAGGAAGAGGCACAAGTAATGATTATGGACTTTATGAATATAGCAGATGATGATGATTTGGATATGGATGAAGAATCTTGGAGTAACTTACATGATAGCATCAAATTTCTTGAAGGAAAAAGTGAAGAATTTCAAATTTGCAGTCTCTGTCTTTCATTTGGTGGTAAAGCCACCACTTTCATACACGAGGTATGCAGCAAAAAGCCACCAGCAGAAGTAGTGAGAATTTTACTTGATATTATACCAATAAACACAGAGAAAGATTGTTGGTCTGGAAGAATACATCAATACAATCATCTTGCTTGCAACAAAGATGGCTTTTACCCACTACATAAAGTTTTACAAAACGGGGGATCATTAGAAGTAGTGAAGCTATTAGTTAATGCAGATAGTGAAAAGCAGACATTACAAATGGTAAAAGAAGACAAGGACTCTGTATATCATGTACTAATTGCAAATAGAGAAGTGCACCAACCGGAGGTATTCTCTGAGATTCTTCGGTATTTATGTTGCATTGGAATTGGTACAGATCAGTCGGCGTTACACCAACAGGCCAATTTACACCAGATGAAGACACCTGTGTTGCTATTGGTACAGAGTTTGATTAATAAAGAAGGTTTAAATTATCAAGACATTTTGAAGAATAGTGATTTTGTCTTCCTTCTCAAAGCGACATGCTACCATTATGTATCACAATCCAGTGCGGGTACGCCTCAGACCAAGGATATTCATTTGGTACACCGAGACATAGAAGCTATATCACTATCAGAGGCATTCCTGGTATGCGCTCCTTGTTTCAATGATAAAATTATTGATAAGGTATTAAATGATATTCTCTCGGTAGATTGTCAATTTCTATTCAAGAAAGATTCATTTGGTCAGTATCCAATACACCGAATCATCAATAAAAGACCATCCTACTTTGTGGACACAACCAATACGTATAGATTTGATGATTTTCTCAGTTACATATTGGAGATAGTATTAAAGCATGCTCCGCAATGTGCACAGCAAGTGAATGCCGAAGGCCGTCTTCCATTACATATAGTATCGGATGCTCAGGAGGATAAATATACGGACAATAGACGGCTTAAACGTGTTGAGATCATTTGGAATGCATACCCAGATGCAGCCGAGAAGCTTGATTGCAAGACAGGTCTGCCTCCATTTGCTCTTGCTGTGAGAGGTAAAGATAAGGATGAGGATACGAAGAAGAATGATCCTGAAGACTCGATGATGGATATAATGTTTCGTGGTCTAGTCAATATACTACCCACCGATACATCTCTCTCCAGCTCGTTCTTCCTCCTCAAGCAGCATCCAGATATCCTTTCCGAATACATTGACATTGGAATTGGAAATGGAGAGGATACTGTCTCCAAAGATACTAAAATGCCTGTTGCAAAGCGAACCAAAATAGAGAGTAGTGATTATACTGTCTTAGAATAAATGTAAAGATCAAGCCTCTATCATCTTACCACCATGTTACCATTACATATGTAATATGTATAAAAATAGACTTGTTCACATGATATGAAAGATCTTATTGCAAGAAAAACCTATCTTTTTTAGTTTAGAAACCTTCTTAGGTCGAGGTGAACTAGTGCAACAACCCACTAACTGTAGGGGTATTGCGGTAGTTTGTGTTGTTACGATATAGAACAATATAACAACTGATCGTCGTCGTATCATCATATTATTAAGCGCTGATTTATGGAATCATCGAATAGACTACTGGCGACACTGCTGACGGCAATACTAACTGATAGAAATTTGAACACATCATATAATATACGCAAAAAAGTTGTAGCACCTTCTACTTATTAGCAATTAGTGTCTGTGTATTGTACCCAGAGCACATATCAAAATCGTATCTTCTTCAGTGTTTCATTGCCATTAATAAGAAGGTTTAAAGGTATATCATCCATACATATCGAAAGGATATACTCCGCATTTGGTGAAGTACACAATCTAATATTATATATTATATCACCACCTTTGCAAAAGAACACTTGAAGACAATCACATGTCAGATAATGAGTGGAATAATATTCCACCAATAACAGAACAAATTGAACAATTAGAAAGGCTTGTTCAAAATCTTAAGACTAAAGCCCTTGCCGCAGATAACGATATACATGCTTCTAATATTATATGCTCAGAAAACAAAGGCATATCTGACCAACTATCTGATCTTTATTTTTATGCGTGGATTAGAGGAGATAAGGTTGTGGACGATCTAATATCAACACTATCAGATGATAATACAGATATTGATGAAGAGTTTTGGATTGATTTCATTAACAAGCTAAAGTTATTTGAAGGAACAGATGAGGACTACCGAGAGAAATGTTTGCATAAGGGGTGGTTTACTCGTCATGACCCTGACTATGAAAATGATAATTATGATTTCACATTAATGCATTTAGTTTGTAAGAATAATCCACCAGTCGAGGTAGTCAGAACATTAATCGACATTATCCCTTCAAAACCAGAAGGATATAAAGACCGAGGGCTACAATTCAATCATCTTGCTTGTGATTATTGTGGTCGATACCCCCTCCACATGATCGTTCAATACGGGGGCTCCCTTGATGTGCTCAAATTATTAGTTGATGCAGATGAAGATAAAAAGACACTTAGAACAACAGAATCATATAGTTACGAATTGGAGGGATACAGTAATAATGGATCGGTATATCACATGCTTGTTGAAAACAGAAAAGTACATAAGATAGAAGTCTTTTCTGAAATGCTTCTATATTTGGCATGTAATGATTGGAGCTTAGATTTTATAGATGATGAAGAATATGATGACGATGAAGTCGATGATATGGAATTTGCTTTGCTTTACAAGAGACAGATAGACACAAAGACGCCCCTTGAATTACTTACCAACAGCTTGGTAAATGATGAGTTATCTGCTGTCGGTATACTTGGGCATATCGGTTTTATATCCCTCCTCAAAGCATCTTGCTACCATTACTTTTATTTAGCAGATACAGAAGGACATGAGACGAGATATGGGATTGAGTATAATGTGAGAATGGAACAGATTGAAGAGATACCCTTGTCTCGGGCTTTTATTGTTTGTTCTCGATTCTTGACAAAAGACTTTGTTAATGCTGCATTGGAGCATCTTCTCTCATCAGACAAAGAAGACTATTTGATGGAAAAGGACTTACATGGGCAGTACCCAATTCATAGAATGATCAAGAGCCGTTCTTACTTCATACAAACGCATGAAGAAGTGCACAAGTATGGCCGTATGTTAGATTGGTACGACATGTCGGACGATTTTAGTAGATCCATGTACATAATTGTGGCAATTCTGAAACACGCCCCCCAATGTGCACAACAAGTTAATGTTGAAGGGGTACTGCCATTGCACCTCGTATGCAACCCAAACCGAGTAAATCTACATGATGATCAGCGTGTAAAGCTTGTGAGATCTATTTGGGAGGCATACCCAGAAGCTTCTGAAGTGGTTGACCATTGTGAAGGCCTGCCACCATTTGCCGTAGCAGCAATTAGTACTTACGAGGAGTGGCCGCAAGGATTAGAAAAGACCTGCCCTCTTTATGATCCTTCTGATATATCAAGCTCCTTCTTCTTGTTAAGAGAGAACCCTGCCATACTCTCTAAATCTCTCAACAGTACTCAGAAATTTAAACCAATCAAATGGCAGTGTGAATTTTGCCATGAAGCAAAATTTTATGACTATTTTAAGTGCCTTGAACATGAGAGGCACTGCCCCCACAATGAGCACCATGTAAAGCGGCACAAGACTTCCGACTCTACTCTCCTACCTGGTGCAAAGCGGACCAAGATAGAGAGTAGTGAGTATACTGTCTTAGAATAAATGTAAACACAGCCTCATATCACCGTTTATCTATAACCAGGTATAGATGTATTATTGCGGATATTGCCCTGTTTACTTTTACTCTATCTACATAACCCTATTATCGATAGTGTGCCTCTCTACTTCCTCCTTTCCTCCACAAACTTTCTCAGCCTTGTCAAACCCAACTCAAACTCATCCTCACTAGCCGCGGTGAAGACACATCTAAAGAAACCAGCCCGTTCATTCCTCATACTCATGCCAGGTGTAAATAACAGTCCATACTCTTTCATTAATGATAGATAGAGTTGACGCTCCCTCTGTTCTTTCGATTCCAATGTTTCTGTGGCCTCGGTTATCCCATCCGACAGGGCAGGCAAGAATTCACGAAAGTCCATCCAAATGAATAATCCCGAATCAGCATTCAAATATGGTATACCAACCTCATCTAAACATGATTGTAATCTATCACATCTATCACGAATATTATCGTGAGATGACTTGAGATAAACATCTACAAACTTTTGTGACGTATCTACTTGTTCTTTGCCCATGATGGCATTTGCACATAACATCCTTTCAACGAGTAATTGTGTCTGACTTGATATTTGACATAAATCATTGAGCTTTTGCATTGGCATTAATATCTCTTCATTCTCAGTGTATGCTACACCGACACGGAGGCCGGATAATGCAAAATCTTTGGAAAAGGCGTATACTAGATGAATGTATGGTCCTAGCCCTAATCCTTCCTCGGTGGATGAAGCATCATCACTACTACCACTTGCCAGTGACATGGCACTAACAAATGTATCCTCCCCCTCAACAAATACCTTACCACTAATAGGCCAATGTAATGGTTTCATCCGTTCCTTTCGATAGACACTACCTGCATATATCTCATCACTAATCAAATGTACTTCCTTCTCACGACACCAATCTATACATTCCTTCATAACATTACCTGGGTAGCATATACCCAATGGATTATTTGGATGACTTAATAATAATACACGTGGTGGACGACCGGTCTCGGAGATGGTACGTTGATATGCCATTTCTAATGAATTGACGTTTGGATAATAATATTCTGGTGATATACTATTATCCTTCTCACCCTTAGTATATTCAGGCACACCCTCTCTATTATCAACTCTGGCACAATCAAATGTATTCACGGGCACTATATGACAACCAGCCCGTGCCACTAAATCAAATTCAAATGCAGCATAATAGGGTGTTGGGATTAACACTCCATCACCAGGATTGGCTAAACACATGCATAAATTTTCAAGCACAGCATTACATCCTGCTCCCAAAATTATATTGTCTGGGTTAAACTTCCTTGTTGTGTCACTTCCCGTTGATGATGAGGTAGGATTGACCAATAGCCTCTGTAAATAATCACCCATGGCAATCCGTAAGCTAGGTACACCCTGTGTAGGTTGATAATATATCATATCAGTATCAAATACATTCACTTCTTTTTCACCCTCAACAACACCTGGACGTGACTTTGTACTCTTTGCTAATTGACTTAATACCTCGACTAACTTCATCTCTTTTCCGTCCTGTTTATTATTGATCTCCCCTTCACTGCCGTGTTCTAATATACCAAACAAATTAGGTATAATCAATTCACTAAGTTGATTCTCTGCAACACTTAATTGCAATGCACCATCCGGAGTATCTTTGGAATATTGTATGATGGATCGTGCATCAATTAAATATGATGGTAACAGTTGTATTGCACGATTAGCGCGATTTGATGATAGTTTGGAACTACCACTTGAGGCTGTGCTAAATTCTCTAGCGTCAGATTTGTTACTCTTTTTATAGGCTGTTGAGAAACGACGTACCTCTACTGGAATATAATCGTCATCTGATTGTAAACTACTTGAACTTGATGCACTTGAACTAATTATACTATTACCACGTATTGAACTTGGTATAGTTATTGATGCAGGAGATTTTTTCTTATTGAGTGATGAGAAAAATCTTGATGGGTTTGTAATTCTTGATAGTAGACCCTTGTTTGTATTGTTGTTGGAGGATGATTTGGAGGTATTAAATGCAGTCATTTTAGAATTATTATTAGCAGTAGCAGAATTAGTATTAGCAGTAGCGATGGAGGAGAAGGGACGTAATAGACGGAGTGGTAGGGAAGTTGTTGTTGCTGTGGAGGAAGTTGTTGCAATTAAATTAGCGGTGGCGATGTATACACCTCTTGAATGCATTCTTATATAGTATCAATATATTAGTACCAATGACGATTAATAGCAATGATGAACATGCAGTAGAGGCGTTGGTTTCGTGTGTTATTTAGTGCCGTCGCTTTGTTTCCTCTTAACTACCAACTTCCGCTGTTTTGAGATGAAGTTGTGGATTGAGAGCTTTCATGTGATGAAAACTCTTTAGAGAAGTTGAGGGAAGGTATCCTTTTTAGAGGCATGGGAACCTGAGCTATTTACATAATATGGATAGGGTGCTTGTGATACGGATGCTACGAAATATATGAATCTGTTCACATAGCTGGATATATAGGGTGTACTTTGTTTATTACTACTCAATTCTTCTTTGCTAGGCACCGGTATCCTTAGCATCTCATTCTCATTCTCCCCAAACGTCTTCTCCCAACTTCTCAACCTCGAGTCTTCTTCTTTGTCTTGATACAATCAACTTTGTGCCCTGCATTCCAATGTTTTAGTTGACATTCTTTGCTACAATACCAAGCAGCCCGGCACCTATGTGGTTCATGTTGTTTGAGAGTTGAGATGGTTTTTAGACACATGATGTGCACGAAAGGTTTTTAGACACAAGATATGCACATATGAATAAGAAGATACGTATTGCTTTAGCTCACCTGACACAGCACATCAACTTCGCATCCTTGTCACATTCTGCACAGCAAGTCTGTACCTTTGCTTCCAAATTTCGAATGAATTCTTTTGAATGCTCGAACCCTGGGCCCTTTACATACAAACCACTTTCCGCCACTGACTTACGAGCCCAATACAGAGCTTTTGGAATCGAGCTAAAGCCGGGAATGTTAATGTTACCATCGTATATAGTACGACTTTCATGAACGAGTAATTCTGCGAGTTGGAAGCATGCCATTGGGTCGCCTCCTTCAGTGCGGAGAGTTGTAGATAATGCTTTGCAAGGGTAATCGATTGATCTACACCCCCTTCGCCATATTGATATAACCATCCAAGTAGACATGCTGCCTTTGAAAAGTTATTCTTCATATCGTCTGGACACCGACACCGTCCCTACATGCTAGTGTTGCATACAAAAGTGCAGTCTCCCTGTCAACTTCACCTCCCATTCCCCACCAACACATGGCAGCATATTCTTCTTGACCGTCTTTATATCCTCCTTCGGCCATTTCTTTAACAAGACTTCTCCTTTTCTCTTCAGATCTATCAAGTCCACACTCTCCTAGTTGATGCATTGCTGCAATAATAAAAAGAGAGCACGGATGACCATTAGATGCCCTTGCCCATTTCAATGCTTGTCTCTTGTTGACAGGGATAGCAGGATTTGTACCACTATGAAGGAGAGTAGCAAGTAAACTTTGTGCTTCGATATTTCCTTTCTTAGCCCATCTCTTAATCCCATCCGCCCTTACTTTGTCGTTACTTTATTGATATTATGTCAGTTCGTGTTTGTTGGTAATTATCATATGTATTGTTTGTAATGGTTGTACCCGCCGGTAAAAGTAATCCCAAATTAGTTAGTTCAGCATCTTTTCAAGATTAAAGAATGTACACCAATCAAACATATAAACATATCCTTACCCAGTGTATTCCGCACGACAAAGTGCACATTTGAGCTTCTTGTGATCTAACATCTCATTTCCACATGGCGCACAATATCCGCCACCGCAACAACTCATAAAATGATACGTTCCTTTATTATTAATCGGGATCATATCAAGGCATATTGGGCATTCCATCTCTAGCATATATGGATGCAATTCCAAATAATTTCGGGAAACTGATGCAATTCTTTCCTCCTCCTCAATTAATACTAATCGTTCTAACTTATCCGCTCTTGTTTTCTGATGACCTGCCCTTTTCTGTGCATATGTAGTAGAATTACTATGTTGACTATACGGAGGTAGCTGCGAGATGATCTCATTCTCAGTAGCAATCTCTTTCAGTAGCTGTTCTTTTTCTTCATTCATCGTTCAATGTAATTTTGGTGTAAAGTGTTGTACTTAAATTGATGAATAACGATATAGACGCACCAACTCTTGTATACTAATATCAAATGTCGTACGAGAAATTCAAAACACCCTGTGTTGATTTAGATACAGAGAGAGTATATACTAATATTTATATATTGATGGGCTTGTTGAGTTTTAGATGGTTCACCTCACTAGATTTTTTCTTTCGTGTTTTATGATGTATTCTCACCTCGTACCTCAGTAGTATATATATACCTTTATATTTCCTTATTAATGACAATGAAATCACAGCTCAATCGATATGCGTCCGCAACTGTCCACTGTTATTGTCTTGACAAATACACTCTCATAATAGCAAACTTCTGATACAATATTAGAAACTTCTTTGAGCTCTCAACTTTATCTTTGACTTGATGAGAAGAGATGGTGCAGCAGTATGTTGACCTTAAGTTGTACGTCTAATCTACCATTCAGTCTATCTTCATACCTAAATGAATCAATAATCTATATTCTAGGGTTTGGCTGATCTTTCATTCCGAGTTGTTGCAATGACTATAAAGTGAGTATCTTTCAAGTTCACAAGATGTGTCTACTAGAGTCTCAATATCTCTGCTGCATGGCGTATATTTATCTAACTGCCTATGTATCATATGCGTTACTCTTGTATCTTTTCATAACATTATAGAAATAAGATATGTGCCACTCTACCAACATTATGTGCAATCGGTGCATTAACTCTATCGTCATTTGCCGCAATTGATTGTAACTTTGTAAAGTTCATCAGTACATCATCACAGATAACTGACCATAATAATAATGAACAAGCTGGTATATGGAATTATCAATTTTATGATCATAATGAACAAAAGTATACATGTCACGCATATCCTACAAACTATAAGAATGGTATGGATATAACAATTGATGGATATTGGAAAGCATCGAGAGCATTTAGTTGTTTAACATTGATATTTGGGTCATTGATAATAGTTATCAATACATCCTTATTGGTCTATAGAGTATGCTTCAATATATCATTACCATCTCCAGATAATTCAATGTACTTTAAACATCCAGATGGGTATCAAATAAGGAAACAATTAGGAGGCTGGTTGTACCTATTAGCATGCATTTGTTCAGCATTAAGTCTTTTGTTTTTGAAGAGTAATGCATGCCAGAACAATACAATATTCAATCTAATGCAAGATCATCAATGTAAGATATCAACCGGTGCTAAATGTACATATGCTGCCATGACACTGTACTTTGTGACCGCATCGATGTTGCTTTTAAATGAAGGAAATACAGAAGACGACATCAGAGATGATATAGAAGATGCAAGTAATACAGAACCATTGATACAGGATGTCATATTTGAATGTGAGGTTAGTCGATCAAGTAGTAGTAGTTTGGGAGGAGTACGTAAAGAGAATCCAATGACTATTAGCGCCATGACTTGGGATCAAGCTTTGGGTAACCCTGACATTAGTGAAAGATCAGGACAACGACAACTGGAAGAATCAATGAGAAGTGCCGATGAAGAGATTAGAAGTATAGTGTTGTGAATGTTAGACAGTGTAGATAGATTTGTAGAAGAATATAGATGAGAGAATAGAGTATGCTATTATACTTTTTAAGTAGTAGTCTTGCAAAGGTTGAGACTTTAATAAAACTTTTTCACGCTTGCCCAAGGATCATAGTCACTCTCTTCTTCATCCCCAATGTCCCCTTCATCTTCATTCACTTGCTTAGCATTTAATCTATCTTGATCTCTATCAATCCGGCCTAAGTAGCTGACGATCTTCAAGGCTCGATCTAAAGCACCTGGATTCTTGGCTACTTCTCGGGACGTTGCTCTCTCAGCATACTTGGAAAGAGCACCATCGAAGTCGCTCTCATGTGAATGCATATCAAGTGATAGTTCAGTAACTTCTCTAAAACCCCGACTATCTAATAGCTTGCCGGAGACCAATGTCCCTCTGAAGTGTATACCACCATCAAAGCTTAACTTTTTATCATTGTCGTCTATGCACTGTTGCAAATATGACAATACTAATTCATCAATACATACACCTATCGCCTCTGCATGTTCCGAACCACCATCACATTCCTCATCGGTATTTTCTTTCTTTAATACACATCTCATACTGTCCATGATATAAAAATTGGAGTTGGTATCTTTGAACAATCTTGCAACTGCTACTGGTTTATTATTGGTATTTGATATCAAACTACCCTCACTTATTGATGTTGATATAGATTTTGTAGAGGAAACTAATGTATCTGCATCACCCTCTTGTGCAGTTGTTGATGCCTTCATGGCACTGAAGAATTCATCTCGTACAAAGACACTTGGTAGATTGTTTGCTGATCTGTAGACTGCTACCCATATGTCATCTTTGTGGGTATTATCATCTTCTTTTATTAGTTTGGGGTCGAACTGTCTTATGTCTGAATTATGATTGTTTACAAAAAGAAGTTGAGATATAATATTGCAACATGCACAACATATACAAAAATAGAACGACAAACAAGCTTACCATCAATATCAGCTGGACAAGATGCCTTAAACCTATCAAAGGGTGAAACATATGAATTTGTATTTGATCCGAAACCTTTACCACTCGATGAAGATGAGAAAGCGGAGATATTGATTGTAGTATAAAGTAACAATAGTAAAGTGGTGAATATCATCTTAACTATTATTTGCAATTGCAATGGTAGACGTGTGTGGACAACACTGATGACTATATCACCTACTCCTCTTATATTGAAAAAAGAATATATCCACCACTTGCATTGCAGTGGCTATAACAAGTTATTGATGGAGGGATTAATATTGAGGAGAGAACTACCTATGTATTGATGATGCATGGTGAGCGCAACTTTAGCGAGCGAACGGTATATCAGTACACATCATCAACTCACAATGGCGGAGTGGCGGCTAATAGGGCTCATAATTCGACATCATGGCAACAACAATAGATAGTATAACGCACAAAAGAAGGAGGAGAAGAAGGGCTACTACTTGCAATAGCGGCACCGCTCGATCGATTGGAATATCATTATTACTCTTACTGCACACATATCAAATATCAGCATTTAACACAGCAGTGCATCAAAACTCAATAACACGAATGTTTGCAACTCAACGAATAGTCAGTAGAACACTCTCACAAAGAATACCTCAACAATATACATCATTTACAAATAGAATATCACCATCTAGATTATATGGTCTGCGTGATTTGGTAACAACAGCACAGGATACCTCAGCAATAGCAGCTGAAAGTAGTGTTGAGTTGCAATATAGTGAATTTAAACATCCATCTAATAAATCAGATGATGATACATCTTCTTCTCACCCACCTGTTATGTAAGTTACTTTATCAATTGTATATTTGTTATTTGATTTTATATCTTGTATTCACGAAATCATTCTATATACACACAGCTTTCTACACGGACTACTCGGAAACAAACGAAACTTTGCCTCACTAGCATCATCACTATCAACACAATTGCAAAATCCACGATCAATATATACACTCGATCTCCGAAACCACGGCGAGAACACTCACGATTGGAGATCAAGTATGAGTTATAGTCAAATGGCACGTGACGTGTTATCATTTATGGATAAAGTTAGTAATATTGAAGGTGAACAGGCAGTATTGGTTGGTCATAGTATGGGTGGTAAAGTGGCACAGAGTTTGGCATTAATGTTTCCTGACCGTGTTGCCGGGTTGGTTGTGCTGGATATAGCACCGGTGCGATATTATTCCGATGTAGCACGTGATGATTCTGGGGGTTCAGCATGGAAGGCAGTGGAAGATATTGTAAAGTCCTGTGCAACAATTGATTTAAGTAATGGGGAATATACAACGAAACGAGATGTAGATGCCGTGTTACGGAATGGTATGTTGGAAGATCCGGCATTACGGGCATTTGTATTAACTAATTTGGAACAATTACGAGATGGTGATGTGTCATTACGATGGAAGATTAATTGGGATGGGATTGTGAATGAATTAGATAGTATTGCCTCGTTTGATGTTCATGATCAGGATACAACAACAGAAGAAGACAACGACGATGAAGTTAAATCTGAGAACAATATGCAATATGAAGGGGATGTATTCTATATTCATGGCGGTGCATCGAGGTTTGTTCGACATTCGTATATATCGACGATAGCATCATACTTTCCAAATCATATGCTGACGACGATACGAGGTGTGGGACATTGGGTACATGCCGAGGCACCGGATGATACAATTGCATTGCTTAAACGATACTTAGATCGATAGTAAGATTAGACTTAAAGTACGAAAGTAGAGACTCTTTATGAAATGTAACTGGTTAGTTTATGATCTTATCATTTTTTTGTACCCCACTCCGTCTAATGCGTATCCATCACATATTGTGATCAACTTTGAACTTTTTTCTTCTTCTGAGGCTTGATGCAGTCAACTTTATGCCCCGCATTCCAATGTTCTACTTGACATTCTTTGCAACAGTACCATGCCGCTCGGCACCTAAAAGGAAAAGAGAGGTGTTAGACACAAGATATGCACATTTATTCATTTGTAGCATGCCATGACTTACCTAACGCAGCAACTCAATGGAAAGAACAATTTTGATAATCTTGGTCTCCTTAGTGCCCTTGTTACAATTTGCACAGCACTTTTTCACTTCTGATTCCAATTGCTGAGTGAATTGCCTTAGCGGTGCAATCGCTTGTTGATCTTTTATGAATACCTTGACATTCTTTTCATCAAACGCTTTACGAGCCCAATATAGAGCTTTTGGGACAGGGCTAAAGCCGGGAATGAAGAGATTACCGTCATATATTGATTGACTTTCATGGATCAATACTTGTGCCAACTGAAAATACGCAAATGGATCCCCATCATTAGCAGCGATTTGTAGATAGTGCTTTGCAAGGTACCACGATTGTTTCAATCCACCCTCTCCGTAAAAGAAAAGTGCTCCTAATACCCATCCGAATGATTGCATTTTGTTTCCATCCCAACCCAAGTCCCCATACTTATTCTTATACAAATTGTAAACAAGTGATGCGTATCTTCCAGCGTCTACTCTTTCCTTCCCATCATTTCTCCCTTCCCACCACATCATAGAAGCATATTCTTCTTGAGCTTGTCTGTACCCCCCTTCAGCAGATTGTTTAAGGAGAATCATTTGTTTCTCCTCTGACTTTTCAAAACCACAATCTCCGTACTTATGAAACATTATCAACAAACTTGCCGATCCAGGATGACTATCTTGACAGGCTCTCAGCAATTTCAATGCTTGTTTCTTGTTTTTAGGGATGGTACGACCACTATATAAAAGGCCAGCGAGCATATGCTGTGCACATACGTTGCCCTTTGCTGCCAAATTCTTTATGTCATGAACTCTATCCTTTATGTTTCTATTCCAATTTTTTTTTCCAAGAGATAGAAGTATTTAAATACACTTTGAATACACGCCACACAACAAAACCAACGTGAATATGCATAACACATAAATTGACTTACGCGGGAAACTCTGCCCGACAAAGTGGACATATTCGGATAGCTCGGCGTGCCTCTGCTGTATTAGTTGACATTATCTCTTTGATACATGACATACAAATAACTCCTCCACAACAACTCTGGAGATGAAAGGTATCATGTTCTGTAACTGGAATCGTTTCAAGACATATAGGACAATCCTTCTCCAACATGTATGGATGTAATTCCAAATGTTCTTGGACAACTGATTTAATACGTTCTTCCTCCTCAATTAATTGCAACTGTCCCTTCTTCTCATTGAGATTTGTTTGATGTTTTGCCCTCTTTTGCCATGTCGCACGATCATTTGTTTCCTTATGTGTCGGCAGCTTTTCAATTATCTCCTCCTCAGTAGCAATCTCTTTTAAGAGCTGATCTTTTTCTTCATTCATCTTTCAAAAGATAACGTATAAGTTTTGTAATTTATATCTGAAATTTACGATATACTCTCTTGGTACCTAGATCTTAAATGATATAGACGCACAAATCTTGTACACTAATACTAATATTGAATACCGTCTGAAAAATTAAACACACCCTATTTGACTTAGGTATAGAGAGAATGTGTACTGATATATTGTTGATGGCTTGTTGAGTTTTAGATGGTTCACCTCAATAATTTACAACTTTCTTTCATGTTTATTCACCCTGTACCCTACTATGCCCACAAGCAAAATATTTATTGATTTATTGTACAATTAAACCACACAGCACAACCGATATCCAATCAATAGCTTAAATAATAGACCAGCGCCATGCATCTGCCTGCATATCCACCCACATAAATAATCACAACCTCTTCTATTAGAGAAACTTCTTCTATTAGATAACTAAGAATCTTTTTGAGAGTTAAGAGAGAGGCAAATACGTATATTGATGTGGCGGCTTCCTTTGCAATATCTCTTCTCTAGTACTAATAATTTAGAACATTAATATATTTGTAAAGAGCACGGAAGATATCTCAACCATAGATATTGAGAGCATATCTTTTAAGGATACCACAAGGTGATATTATCAGATATTTAAAACTGTTTGCTGGCAGCAGAAGTACACAGCCTGGTACTTCAAATACAATGAGTGATATTGATACCGCTGTTGATAAATCATCGGTAGCAGGATCGGCGGAGTCAGATTATAATATATCTAATTCACAACAAAATCGGCAGATTAAAACATCATCATCTTTTGATATCAAAGGAGAGAGTACTGACGAAGAAGATACTATGAATGATACCACTAATACTACTACTGCAGCAGGTGATGTTAAAGTGGACAATTCTCATCCTATACACCATGTCGATACGGCGGCGGCAGCTGCTGGTGCTATGCAGCCGTCAATACAAGAAGATCAAAATATGGGTATCAAACATGAACAACTTAAAATTGAACAATGTCCTACTGACGATGTTAAGATGGAAATGAAAAGAGAAGATACAAAGATGGACATTGAACCAGTCAAACAATCAGCTGATGAATTGCAACATACAAATCAAATTGCAGCTACTCAAAACCACCATACTTCTCAATCTAATCCCCAACTAACTCAATCCTCAGCAACCCCAACTGATGTCAAACAAACCTCAGTCATTAAAACAAAAGCAGCCAAAGACGAACAAGAGCAACAATTATCAACAACAGAATTAAAGATATGGGCAGATTCATTAGTTAATAAATGGTGGGAGGTATTTTGGGATCCCGAGCCTGATGAAGATGATAAGGATGAAAAAGATAAGGATATGGATATGGGGGCTAATGATCAGCCTAAGTCAGAAGATAAGAAAAAAGATAAAGAAACGGGAGATGGAGAGATTAATAAAGAGTTGGAAGAGAAGGATGAGGGGGAGAAGAAGGATGTTGTCATGTCAGAAACTACTGAGAAGAAGATTGAGGTAGAGGGAAAGGGTGGAGTTGTAGAGTTGACAAAGGAAAGTAAGCCCAGAGAAGGAGTGAATGTGTTGACCACAACTACGTCTACTGCAGAACAGCAGAAGAACTCGATACAGTCAATTCCAGCCGCATCAGCAGTAGCTGCGGCTCACCAAGCACCTCTGACAAAACCTCCGCCACAACCCATACAACAACCTGCACATCAATCACAACACCAATCAAACAAACGTCTCCAAAAGCTCGATGCACTATTCACAACAACATCACTCGGTCTATCACTAATACTAATCAATCAAAGTCAAATCACTGTCAAGGAAATATCATCGTCATCACCAAATGCAAACATTATAAAACCAAATGATAGGTTAGTCGGTGTGAATGGTAAAACATTTCAAGAAATGGGTATTAGTATTACAGATAAAACATCATTTCATAATACTATTGGTATATTAAAAGATATTGAACGGCCTATGTTATTAATGTTTGAACGATGGGTACCAATTAAACAATCACAAAAGTCTTCAACAACAACAACAACAATGAAGGTACATGAAACAATGAGTGGTGCAATCCAATTACTATCTTCTTCCGGACAAAAAATTGGTTCAATCAAATCCAATGTATCAACACGTGAATTACAATATCCAACTACTCCAGCTGTAAACTTTCCCAATGGTTGGGTTACACGATCTGTACCACGTCTAAGTACCAAAGAGGGACAACAAACGTCAGATTTATATTATTATTCACCACAACTTGGATATAAATTTCGTAGTAAGCCTGAAGTTCAACGTTTCTTGGATTGTATTGATAAGGTATCGAATGGTGATGAACGTGTTGCCATTGGTGAATTTCGTGAATTGAAAAAGAAGAGATTACAACAGCAGCAGCAAAAGGGTGGAGCAGTAGTAGATGGTATGGATATGGATGATGTACCATTAACTCAATTACATCAAACACGTCAAAGGAAACGAGAAGAGTTAACTGATAGTGATAATGATGAAAGTGGCAGCAGTAGCGAAGAAGAAGATGACGGAGAAGATGATATAGATTGGTATGATGCACATATCCTTTCGTACAAATTAGATACCAGTGGACAACAACCTACATTTACTGTCCATTTTTTGGGAGATGATACAAGCGTGACATATGATATGGCATTAACTCCCAAGGTTGTTAGGCCTAGTGTTCGTGCTTGGACTAAACGTACATTGGAATTACTTTGTTGGGATAAGGGAAATTTGTTAGGTAATGATGAATGTAGTAGCAGGTTATTTCTATCATCGGCAAGTACTAATCTGCCAGAGGATACAGAGAAGTTGGAGGAGATATCACGAGATATTGAAAATACTGCTACCGTGAACAATAGCAATAGGACAATGTTGGAATATAAAAAGCTACTACAAGAGCAGCTATACTTTGCCACAAAACTATCTCCGCAGAATGATGATGATGAAGAAGAAGATGCCGTAAACGATGATGTTGCCGGTCCCGGTCCAGCAGCAACATCATCGTTTGTCAAGCATTTAAAGAATTGTATAAAGGATTCTGAGAAGGTTTGTGATTGGCTATTGGGTGAATCTGTAATGTTGGATGTACTACACAAAGTCTCCACTGAGGAGAAGCAACTTTCGGATGATATCAAGGTATCAAAAGAAGCTCTACTCTCATTCCTTCTGAATTGTGCTAGATACTTAAATGGATCACTATCATACAATCCTCATGATAAGAATGTAAAACGAAAGGGAAGGAAGAAGAGACGAACTGGATTCGTTGACGGTGCATTGGATCGTTTTACATTTGAAAACTTGTCATCCAAGGCATTAACATCTGATGAATCATTGGGTATGTTACTTGATCAACTACTTGATAAGGCAGATAAGTCCAAATCATCAATGAAGAGTTTGGCAACGTTAACATTGGTCAACATTGTAGTAACAATGTTTGATGATCTCTGGACCCCCGCCTCTGATTGGATAAACAAGTCGAGTGATATGCACAATGGAAAGTCGGGACAGTTTTACTCGTATAGTGATGTTGAGAAACATTTACAATTAGCTGAAGAAATGAACCTGTCGCTGGTTGAGTTGACAGAGTGGACAGACAAGTTGGCTGCAAAGCTTAGCCGGGCAAGATCATTTGATATGGAAGCTTGGAGTGCTATTCAGGCATGTACACAGCCCGTCGTACCTTCTGAATCTAGTAGTACTGGGTCAGGTGATGATGATAACTGCATCATATCACTACAAAGGCTCAAGGATGAGGCCTCACCAAGATCGGTACTAGCTGATCATCCGATGGGTAATCTCAATCCTCTTGGCAAACATACCGTAGACTCCTCAGGATTGGCACTACCGTCCTCTCTTACTCGAGGGGTGATTAATGATGCCATTACTATCAGAAGATGGATACTTGATTTGAACCAAGCCAAGACTGTCCGAGAAAGGATTGCTTTTGTTCAGAGTATCATTGAGCGGTATAACTCTTTACCACAACTACCGACACCGCCGACGGGTGTGACGTCTAATCTGTCAGCCGTGCTTGTGGCCAATACCAAGGATTCAATCACACTACTATCTTCCAACTGCTACTCATACAATCACATCATTAGTAATGCAACTGCTCGCCTCCAAAGCAGCTTGGACGGTAGTAACCCTCAAGACGCCTTCCTTAGAAGCAAGGAGGGGGTTGTATCAGCTCTTTCAGAACTGATACGTTGCCCAGTCTTATCTGTCGTGGAAGAAAAGCTCCATGTACGTGATGAGCTAATTGATTGGAATACCGAGGCGCAGCAATTAATGGTCATATCAGCCACTGCCAAGCTTCCATTCGAACAAATTGAAGCCCTGAACAACAAGTTAGCCGCTATCCTATCATTAAAGTCGGAGAAACGAATCAAGGCTTGTCAAAAGTTACAACATAATCAAGGTATCGAGAAGGAAGTCCAGAACTTTGCCATTGCCGATGAAAAGATTGTATGTGCTACTACTGGAGGTTGGGTACGGAATCAGTTTGAGAGAGGTTCCCAATGGCTGACAAAGTATCGCTCTATTACTGCTATCCTCAAGTCTCACGAGGAATCTTTTCCAACGACGAGAAATAGTGCAAACAAGTATCAAGTTGATGTGATTAGTATATCTACGTTGTTGGACGAGCAGACCAACCTCGTTATATCATTTACAAAAGAAAGCAAAGAGCTCACTACAGTAAAGGAATCTGCCACACAATGGGCAGATTCAATAGACAAGATTGTGAGCTCTGATATACTTACCCTTGAAGAACGATCCCAAGAACTTGCCAAATCAGCACATACACAGCCTAAAGGCATCGTGGTGGATCCGTCAAGTAGTGCTCTTGACCTATGGACACAAGTCTTTACTTGGAGAATCCAACTTAAACAAGGGATAAAGACGATGCTTGATAACTTTCCACAATCACAAATCGACGGTGTTGATTACCAACAAATGATGAGATTATTAAGTTCTGCACTTTCGCCATCTATAATCCAAGGCCAAGATTTCCTATTTACCGATGAAACCACGGGGCATCCATTCCTAGTTGAGTTAAGGAAGGCCACATTGCATTCTATTCAAGCAAGTGCTGGTACATTGAAAGCATTGAAAAAGAAGGATATTATCGAGTCATCAAGGAGGTATGGAAAGGCCATACTTGAACATATTTTAGACTCTAGAGCAGACAATAGTCTGCTGTATACAAAGAGAGTCGTTTGGTTGATGATGGTAAAAAGCTTCTTTGCACGCTTGGAATCAGATAACTTTGTTGGAGATGTATCAGATGCTAAAGCATTGTATCAAATGTGTCCTCAAGATTCAAGTGTCACAACCGGATCATTTATGGACACATCAGTATATGCCTCGCGTCTTCAAAAGTTGATTGAGCAAGCAGACAAACTGGGAAGTGAATCGTTTTCTCTTCTAGGACAATGCATATCATTACTTCAGAAGAACTGCTACTTGAACAAGGAGTCATTACGCCAAAGTCTAGTTGGTCTGAGCACACTCCAATCTAGTTTCAACAATGAAGACTTGAAGCTGTCGGTCAAGATACTTAGAGATAAGTCCATCCAGAAGAAGATTAGTTCCAAGATCAAGGGCTTGACATTTCTAATGAGCACATTTGCATACTCTGACGTATTCAATGATGAGAGTGAAACAAACCAAGTCGATTCTCCAACAAACCGAATTCATATCAACAATCTGAGGGAGTTACATAATACAATACCAGGAGATTGTCTTGATAGTGAAGTGGTTAGGGTTAGTATCATGGTTGAGAGTTTGTGGGATCGTGCTAATGAATGGCAAACCAAGGTGACAAAGCTGATTCCATCATCCACGGATAATCAGCACGCATGTGTCAAGATAGACACTCTCATCTCTCTCACTGAAGATTCAATTGCTTCCAAGGTTATCATGCCTGATCTAGAATGGCTCGGGAAGACCACTGAAATAGCTCGTCAAGTTCAGGATAAAATGAAGACTCAGTTGTTTGGAGATGAGTACAAGGGAATCATTGACGTGCACAATGGCAAGCTTCCCGAGGGAAAGTCCCTCATTGCAGAAAATAATGATCTCATCCTTTATCGATTTACGGGAAGTGATATGTATGCGGCATTACGGCTAGCTCTTTCTTCCACACATGAATTGGCTGCCCAGTTGCCTGTTATGACCCCCGAGAAGTCAACACTGGAGTGGATGGCAAAGATATTTAATTGGGTGGGCTCTATTCAGAACTCTGGTTATTACAACAGTGACGAAAAGTTGGTAATCAAGATTGATCATGCCCTTGAAATCTTAGAACAGGGGCACCGTGTATTCTATACTGTTCCTCACGAGGTTCAACTGTACTTGAGAGACGTATTTGTCGGATTGCATATCTTTCCAGAGAGGTTTGGTGTCACTGAATTGATGGGAGGAAAGTACACCTTAGGTATCGGACTCTTGGAATGGTCTGCCATTCTATTTGAAAGTCTCAAGTCTGACGTTGACAAGGAAGATAAATGGAAAGAAAACAGTTTAGGAGCTATCAACTCCTTCACATCTTTTGAGCAGGAGGCTAGCACTAATCTAGGTGGAGGAGCTACATTTCGAGATGCTACCAAGTTTAGAGATACTGTCAAGGACTTGATTGAGGAAGCATCAAACTTGATTATTCAAGATGACGAGCTGTTTCGTTCTCTATCTTTGTTGCCCGAGAAAATGGAGAAGAATGCCTTGTTTCAACGATCATTAGAAAACGAGAGGGTTGCCATGGAACAGAAGCAATATCTCGAGGATAAAGAGAGGTTTACAAACCCTCAACGCCTTGTTGACGATCGATATGAGCTACTTGACAGTCTTATGCGTAGTCTTCCTCCAACTTACAAGATAGATCCTATTGAAACATTGATTGGAGAGTGTGATGATAACACTCTATTTCCCGGTGAACAATCCGCTAGAGATAAAAGCCGTTTTGCCCTCGAGAAGTGTCTTCATAATGGAATTGAAACACTTGGTATGGATCCTAAGGAAGAAGAGATTCAAGACTTTTGTTCCATCTTTGCATGGGAGTTAGAACAAGCTGTATACCTCAAGTATCACTCTCGATATGAATATGTAGAAAGAGTCTCAAATGAATACCGAGACAAGATTATGAGTCTTCGTTTCAACCTTCAAGATCCAAAGAATCCAAGAAAGTCCGAGTTTGTATTGTTTTATGATATGAATTCGTGCGCTCAGGATAAAGTCTCGACGGCATGACTGCTTCATTTGACCTTAGTTTGCCTTAATTGATTGCCCATGCATATCGTATGTACTAACATAGGTTATAATCTCCTCTCATTCATCATTGTAAACTGTGAAACGCGCATCTTCCAGTGCTATGTGCCAGAGTTCTAGCTAAGGATTTATCGATTGATGAACTTATAACAGCATCCACAGAAGAATTGGCTAGTACGGAGATGAAGATGAGGCGTGAGCAAGTCAAGGAGGAGGCGTTGAAGGATATTGTATTAGCAGCCGATGTACCAGCACAGGCTGATACAGGAGAGGATGCCCCTACGGGCATGACTAGTGAACGAGCTGCAAAGATTTGTATTGAGTCCTCCACTACCAAAGGAGCAATTCCTTCTCCTACTGCGTCTTCCTTTCGATTCAAGTCCGAGGATGATGGTGGATATGATTCATCTCAAGAGGATGGTGGACTTGCTACCTCAAATAGTAATGAACCAGCAATATCAGAGACTACAAAGCAGATCTTGCAAGCACTTCCTCCACCTCCCATGAGTAGTAGTGCAAAAGGAAGTAAAAAGCATTATACACCAAAGGATAATGACTATCCATCACCCAGCTCATCACCTCTACTTGAACCTAGTTCATCCAACGATGGTACTGTGTCAAAATCGTCTCGGGCTCAACACATCATGTCCAAATCCGGTACTGAACACTTCCAGATAACGATATCAAAACTCAAGTTAACATTCACAACAAAGATTGCCGAGGAGGCATCATGTGCCTATGAACTCGATGGCTTCTTACCGTCCATGATGAAAGAGAAGGGACGGCTACCGATTGATGATTTCAACAAGTTTATCACCGAAAAGACACGAAGTGGAAAGTGGACTGTGGCGCATCTTAAACTATCATCATTAAGTGGTGATAATATGACTACCTACAAGAAGTTCTACAAAGAATATGAATCATTAGGACGATTAACAATGATTCAAGTATCAGATACAACGAAGATCTTCCTTATTACACCCAAGTTTTTACGGATATGTAATTGTTTACGAGATGTTGAGAATCTAAGTAGATCGAGTACATATGTTGTGGTATTGACAAAGGAGACACTTCCATTGCGGCAGAGAGAAGCAAGTATTGACGAGCAGCCAAGTGAAGATCTCGATGATATGTTCTAAAACTAAATTTAATTCTACTAGATCTCTATACTTTAATTCCATATGCTTACCGAATCTAAACTTTTCATTAAGACCAATCCACCTATCAAAGCAGATGACATGGTAACTAATGTTATCCACCAATAATCATCATCTATTCCTGCTGCCACATGAATGACAATAGGATTCGAAGGGATGGACGACTTTGCTTCGTCAAAAGAGGGAGAAGTCACATCTGTTTGAAGTCTATATCTTTGTTCTTCGTTAGACGTATCATCTCCATGTATTTTTGTTGCAGATGCTGAATATAGTGTAGGTTGTTGTATCACAACAGGAACTAATCCATCATTACCATTTCCGTCATTTAAACCAATTGGTGAAGGATACCGTATGTGCAATGTGGTGCCATAGTCAATTGCAATGTTCAATTCATCTCCTTCCTCTTTTGGCGACGCAAAGTCTAACGATGCACTAATCTGATAGGCAACTACATATTGTCTACTTGCAAATGATGGTTGTTCAATATCAATAACTTCAGGATGTATGAACTGTATCTCACATTTGGACGACGACGATGAACTAATCTCTTTATCATTCTGATCTTCACCAAGCAGTAAAACTTTGCATGCAATCCCCTCTGGAGGAGAATCATTACCATATTCAACAAGTAATGGATCATCTGCATCAATGAATACACTTTCCATGATTGGTAATAGTACAGTTGCATTGATGTTGATTTGCTGATCATGATTGCTGCCGCTATTCTCACAAGAAGCGGCCTCCTCTGAAGGTTCATCACCACTGCCACAAATGTTGCTTGACGTATTATCTACAGATAGTATCAACTTTTGATGAAAGTTACGATGCATACCACCCTCAGATGACAATATACCCTCTACATTACCATACATGGACTTAATACTACTATCATCGCTGGCATCCATCCCCGATGACGTAAAGCCTGTCAAATGAAATGGAGAATAGGCATGAACACCTCGTGTTTTTATATTATCATGCAATGTCTCCTTTTCTTTGTCTTCGTATATGTTTAATTGTCGATTTTGTTTATAATCTCCATTCATATCATTTATAGAAGTATCTGTATTAGTGACATGTTCATCGAATGCCAGATAGTATTCAGGTATAGCCACATCAACAAATCCAACTCCTAAGTTTGGAATTAATACATGTAAGTTTGGTATTAATGCTATATGACTTTCACAATACCGTTTATCATCACGATGTAACAAGCCTAATTGATATAATTCAAAGCAACATTTATTACGTCCCTCTTGACTCATACTTTTTGGATCTTTACTTGATATAATTAGTTTTTGGTAGCATACATGATGATGACGTTTGATAGTACTTGTTATTGGTGCATTATCAACTTGTGAATTTTTGGGTAGGAGGTGAAAGAGTTGTGTGGTATCGGCTGAGCCTGATATGAAGATATTCTCAATATTAGTTGATTTTATGCAATTAATATTAGCTAATAACAGTATCAACACTGTATATATCGATGGGAGATAGGACGCCGTCATCTCGATTTTGCAATAGTGATAGTAGAGGATCACTTTTGGTATCCTAAAAGATACGCTCAATAATTAATATGGTCTGAGATATCTTTCGTCGATTATACAGACGATTGTAATGAGCTAAATTATATCAGTAGTGATGAGGTTATTGATGTAGACCTTTCTATTAGCGCTACCACCGACCACCACCCACAAGCAAACTCTTTGTGAGGTATTGTAGGGAGTAAAATGAAGATATGGCGATGCAACGACCATACGTTATGGCGGCTCGCTCTCCCTTCAGCTCTACCACTCTCTAATGCGCTCAAATAATGTAGTATATAACATCTATTGGTATCATTGTCATCGGAAGATTATTAAGAACGGCCTGCTAACTCGATAGGCCGATAGATGAAGTATAGAGAAAAAGTGATCACATGATGTGCACAAAATGTTCCTAGGTAACCACCACAGCCACAAACTACTTACGATGGCTTGCAAATGTTTACAAATGTATTGCAAATATGTATTATATTTAATCATTTGAAACCAGATTTAGTCCTTAAAACAACCTATACATATGATCAAGGCATACGAGAGATACCTTGATGAGGCATAGCAGATCGATCAAATCAAAAATAGATATGTTTGAGCTGATTAGATTGCCGATGCAAGGTTAAAGTATTAATAGGTATCATAAGTTGGACGGATTGACAATATGATACGATGGTTAATCATCTAATATCGGGAAATAGAAGAGTACACCACCGCCTACTAATCTGACATCATTAGAATCCTTCCAACAATGTTTAAAAAGTTTTTCCTAATAACAATTATGTGAATCTTCTATACCTATTCGAGAAGGAAGATTCAACCGATGATCTATTATCTCATGTATCCTGCAAGGCATATGATTTCATGACTTTGGCTTGAGGGAACACGGAATAGATCTATTTCCTAAGGTTTCTTCTGATAAATATACACAACAAAGGGGGATATCACGCAGCTCTCCTTTTTTGCAACTCTAACAAGATGCGCAAGTGGTACGTCGGGGGGTCACCTTAGTTGCAATCATGTCAGCTCCAAAATGATTACAGCATCTCTGATCGTGTTCTTCGCCATAGGGGCCGGGTCCACAACTACCACAGGTGGTAGGACCTCCTCCTCCATCACCACCTCCTCCTCCATCACAAGATTTACTTTCGGTACAAGTAGTGAGGCCGGTGGTAGCAATGCCTACGCCTGGAGTACGACAGTCAACATTTTGAACTGTGGTAGCACCCTTGATCTCTAGATGTACCAGATCCACGTTTATTAAGGACCTTAACAGCACACAACTTTCCACAGTTAGCGACTCCATATGTCTTACCGCAAATTGTGCCGGCAACATGGGTACTGAGATATGAAAAGGAGAACAAAGTATGTTAGACACAGATGTATATCGAATCAAAAGAGGGAAATACATATGATATACTCACCCATGTCCTTGGCCGTCAGTCATAGGATCCTGGTCAGATCCTTTAGAGAAGGCACTAAAACTACAGGCGGCATCGACATGAGTTTCACCGTCATTATCAAAATCACTATGGGAGGAATGGATTCCCGTATCAAGTACATATACTTTGACACCGTTGGCATCTACTTTGGTTGCCTGACTATTGAGACCGATACACTGATCAATGCGATCAAGGCCCCAAGATGCCGCTGAAGCAGTGACTACTTTATCTTTCTCGATGGAGGCAACATTTGGGTTATTGGCAAGAGCTCTTGCGGCTGATGGCGGCATCGTCATGGCAGCACCATTTAATGCTCTTGAGTATACTCTGTCGACTTGAGCACCTGCTCCGTTGGCAACAGTTTGCGCGATGTCAGGGCGGTTACCATTATTGACTTTATCGTTGAAAGATACAATGTAAGACTGTGGTGTTGTATCATCATCATCGTCGTCGATATCTATGATGTACTCCACAGAATCTTCGATGAAAGGATTGCCATTTCGGAGATGCCTTGATGACTCGTCAGCAGATACCGCATGGGATAGGATGAAGACAGCTGATACTAGAGCAGAAGATAGTTTCATATTGCAATATTTGTTTGATGTTTGATATGATTGATATTGATAGTTGATTGAAATTGAATTATGAGATGATGATGGCAATAGCAGCTGCTAATGATTGGGTACTTTGAACTTTGAACAGATTGAAATCAACAGCCCTTGAACGGCTATTGATATCCGTGATTACAATTACGATCAAGAGGGCTATTGATTATCATCGGAGCAATAGGCTTTTCAAACGGTGGTGGTGAAACTATTGCGCTCTTTACAAAATCTCGGCGAAAATGTGATGGGTTTGAGTAATAATGACTGCTTAGAATTACCAAATACTACATGAGCCACCCAAGACTACAAATGGTTGAGTACTACGTGCTACGAATGAGATGCCTGTCCTCCACAAGAACAACCTCGCGTGGCAACACCCTTAGAAAACCACACGGAGGTGCACATCTTCATCAACACTCGCCTCCTACGGATAGTTGTTTGATCAGAAGAAGTGTAGTACTCTGGAGAAGACGGAGGGATATACCGTGATTGTTTACGTCAAGGGGATGCCGTACACATCGTCTGAGGTCATTATATAGTTATCCGTCAAAACGTTTTTTATTTATTTCATTATGATAATCGCTCTATGATAATGACATAATGTCTTCCCAACCTTTGCCCGGTCCCAGGTTGTTTAGCCACATTGGCGCCTCTTGGTGCTGCAGCCGGGGCAGGAGCATCGGTGAGTCTATTCTTTTTCTGGCAAAGTAATCCGGGGGGGTTCCGGGGGGGTGTTTCGATACATATATCGATTGCCATTGCCATTATGTGTGTAGTTTGTTGGCATGAGTTGTTATTTTCATTGCAACAAGGATATATACCTCGGAGGAATTTAAAGTGCATTACAGATGGGCTGTTCCGTATCCCACATTCACGATAACATGTTCACCGCAATAAATTAGTTTTCGGCTGGTTTCCAACAGTCATCGGTGAGGTAGGGTATAGAGCATCGTCGTGATGAGTCCGATTATATCAGTTTAGAAATTTAGTTGGTATTATAATGTTATGTGTCGTTAGAGTCAGTAGTTATGTACAGAAAAATCGTACCAGAAGGCACCGCCGATAGTGGATGCAAAGTATTAGTGTTCAAGTTAGTTATTACTCGTGTGGTATAATATAGGTGCACCCTCAATAGTTGGATTGTGGTATATGCTGTCCGGGGGGGTATATTCAGTAAAACTCTTGTTAGTAGATATGGATCAATCTCAAGGAGTATATATTAGACATTACGACAAGAGATTTACAGAGTTAATATAGGTGGTGGGGAAACATTAGCAAGGGTATTGCAATTGTTTTATTGCAATAATATTGCAATTAGTTTTTTAATGTTCTCTCAGCCATCAACGATTAGCAGTTGGATTATATCAACCATCAGTATCATCTAGTGAGAGTTGTATCCATGTTTGTTGTTGTTGTCGTTGTCATGGCAACAACATCTACACAACCTGGCGTGTGAACATTCCGCAAGTATCATGGGTCGTAAAATTAATGTGTCAGAATTAGTCTAGATATCAAGATGCTGCATAAGATTACAGGCAGCCTATTAGCATCTCAATTAATACTTATATAGAAGGTGCGGGTGATATTAATGGCTAAGCTCTACTTCGCGTTAAATGGGGATGTGCCGCTAGCAATATTCAACGCATGTGGAAGGGATGGTATGTTCGTAAATCAATTAAATCCAAGTCGGTGGATAATAATTTAATAGTCCCTGATGTCTTATCAATTGAAAACGGTATGCCCATTAGTGAGGGAGACAATGGCGGTGATATAACATCAGTTATAGTTTCAGAGGAATCCAATGTTTTATTTGAGGCTCGTGTCAGTGTCAATTTACCCGAGTTAATCACACGGAAGTGGTAATAATATCAAGGTCAAGATTACAACAACCACAATTGACGCTGCCATCAAGAAGCCGCTGCCATCAAGAACCAATGTTGTCGAGTGGTGTTCCGTTTCCTTATTCCTTATCAAGAGGTCACGAGTTGGAGTTGGTTGTCATTACGAGTAATGTCATTATCACCTTTGGGACTGAAATTGCCTCCTGCTTACTCCTATTCAGTTAAGCATTATTGAGCAAGTCGTACTGCTTTGTCAATCAATGGGTGGACGGGAATAGTGAGTGGTCCTTGTGGAACGGCGGCGGAGTCTGGTCCTTGTGTCCGGGGCATCGAACGTTTCCCCAGGGTGGTTAATAGCCCGTCAAACCTCCTATCCTTGACAAAGGAAAGGCATTTGCCATCTGCCTAGAAGGGAACAAACGGACGAACCTCGATACTTCTTCTCACATTATCTCATCAAGTTTGGAGGCCTCCCCAATTGTTTCTTTGATGGGGTGTATGATTCTCTGTAGAAAGGAGGTGTCCGCTCCTGCGGCCGTATTGAAATGTCAGTGTTATGTACAGAGTTATGGATGTTTGTGTTATGTATAGAGTTATGGATGTTTGTGATTTGATGTTGTATTATTGAAAGTTACCCTGGAAGGGATGCCCTGGTGAATATGATCAACGGTACTAATATGAAGACTGCCGCTGTTGGTTCGGGTGCAGGGGTTGTGCTTCTGCTCCATGTTGCTAAGCCAAGTCCAGGTAAATCTATTCCACCTCCTGCTACTGAAGAAGAGAAAGAGTTATTAGCATCCCCGCCTCGCCCGCCAGTCCCTCAAGTGCTTGGCCTGGATACTGCTCCCGATGAAACTGCCCGTAACCGTCGTCGATCAGAACTCCCACGTGCATTGGAAGCCGGTGGACTATCTCTTGAGTGAGAGTCAGCATATAGACAATATGATCAGCCTAAATAGCTTACTCGAGGAGGAGGATTTGATACCTGAAGCAGATTGGAATGGAATTTAACCAACCCTCTGGGCAGATGAGTCTTCGTGACTGGCTATTGAAACATTATCACAAGTCAAGGTGTGTGCTGAACGTCTCAAGGCCAGTAACCTGCGCGGTCAACAAGGCCAAAACTATCGAGGCATTGCAGCTTCGCGGTGCTGCTCAATCTCCCAGTCGTATTGAAACGTTGTTGAGACCATCCGCACATTGCCTGCTCGATCTTCCTTCACCGCCATGCTAACAAATGATCAGGTGAAATAAATTGATGATGCATTAGACAACTTTCAAGAGTGGTTGTGAATATTAGTGTTAAGTAAAGGTGGAAGATTTGTGACTGTTAGTGTTAAGTAAAGGTGGGAGTAGTATTAGGTAGTATTAGTAGTATTAGTTCATGTAGTGTTGAGTATTGGATTGAGTTAGTTTGGATCCGGGGGGTATATTAATTGAAGGGATACCTTTTGGGGTTAGATCAAGATCCTACTGGTGGTTACGAGCACCGGTAGCAGATAGTTGTTACAGCGTCTATTCAGGCCAGTTACCTTGGAGCATGAGTGTCACGGAACTGGGGCTCAATGGGCAAGTATGTGGCTTTGTACTTGCCCGGCGAGCACCAGTGAGAACGTTTTACACAAGTAACGGAGGACTTCTAAGGGACTCGTCCGTGAACATCTCAATAGTCAGGTACTCTGGTGTTTAGATGGTGTGCAGGTGTTGATTTAGCCGCATCTGGATCGTTTGGATTAGTGCTTGAGAGTGGATAATAAAGCAGATGCCCCCAACGAATAGAAGGGATTGATACCATGCCACAGGATTGATCCCATTGTATAGTAGAGTTATTAGATGTCAGTGTCAGTGTATAGATTTATTGGATGTTAGTGATTGGATGTTTGTTTGTGACTGGATGTTTGTACAGTGGAAATATTAGATGTTAGATAAGTAGAAGTTTTTAGAGTTCTCAGGACGGACAGCGTATTCATTCTACACGTACGTCATAAACCAGAACAAATGTCTTTATATAATTATTACTTAACAACAATACTAACTAATAAAAAAAAGAATGTTGTTACTCAGCTGTCTAGGAGCTCTCAGAGTTGTGCTAAGTATGTGATATCATAATGCCATTGGTTGTTGTGATGATAGGTATGAAGAGCAGCGGCAGCATGAATTCAATAATCACATCTTCCTTCTTCTTCTTAGTATTACTCTGTTGTTTATCGGATAATTCAGTTTCATCATCCGCTATATTAGAGGTAGCATCAACTTCTTCTTCACAACCATCCATTATTGCAAACATTGATGATGCACCAACCACCAATACATCAACAACAACTTATTCTAATACAATACTACAACAATCTACATCTGTACAAGATGCATATGTAAAAGCTTCGCCATTAAGTGTGGCGGCAGTTTGCAATGATGGGATTGTTATGATATCATTGCATTATAATGTTGAAATTGAAGATGAAGAAGAGTCGACCTCCTCATCTGCTGCTAATGACGAAGAAGATAACACTGAACTAGCATCTGAAAAGGCACAGGAAATATTAGACATAATAAGTAATGATGATACTGCGTATACAGCCTTGGTTGAGAAAAAGTCCACAGATTATCAACAACAAAAGCAACAACAAGTTACTTCATCAAACGTATTTCGTGATCTACCACTATCAACACGAGGACCATTACGAATTGAACCAATCTACGAAATAAGTACATCATCAAGTGGAAGTGGAGAACCACCACCAATGGCATTATTAACAGCAGGATGGCGTACTGATGGTATAACATTATGTGATGCGGCACGAGAATTGATTAGTGAAGAGGTTAGATTATATTGTTTACCTACTTTGGTTGGCATTTCAAATGATGAAGAGAAGGATACGTCTATAGAAGACTATGGACAAGATAGTAAACTGATTGAAAATACACATTCAAATTTAGGTGTTGTTGTGAAGAAGGATGGCACAGTAGATGATACCACTAACCCAACACAAAGCAAACAATCACAACCAAGTCAGCCTTACTACGGACGAAGAATAGCCGAAGGTTTATCATATTACTTAGCAAAATGTTCATTCTCAGAAGGGATACGATCATTATCAACAATTGGATTATTAGCCTGTGGTACTAATACTGCCACCACAAAAGGTAGTGATGGAAGTTTATACCTAGTAGATGCCACGGGTATACATTCCGTACGTGCACATGCCATTGGTAATGGATCAAGTAATATACATAAACGTATAGTGTATGTAGATTTTAATACCATAGATTGTCAAGAGGGACTTAGGGTGTTGTTACGTTTGATTGCAGAGGAGGGTGGATTGATATCAAAGACTGGTAGTAGTGAAAAGGAGAATGTCCAAGAAGGCAAACTACTGCAAGAGGTGAAGAAATCAAGTATAATGGCAAAGCCTGCCTTTCTCACCAAACGAAAGAATAAGAAGAAGAATGAGAATAAAGTGGAGAGCCCATCTTCAGAACAAAGTAGCTGGAACATACCATCGAATACTGCTGTTGAATTGGGCGTAATAAAAAGCGGTGATCAAAGGATGAGACGGATACGATTGTCATCTCTGTTTTCATAGACAGTAACATAACATCTTGTTCCAAGTCTTAAGTTTATTTTTGACATTACAGCTTGTCTAACTATGCTTCAACAGTACAAAAATTCTCATGTTGGAGTTTACCTCGCAATTCTCTGAATGTTTTTGAACATCGGCTGCATTTATAGCCAGTAGCCGATGATATACTGCTGTTGCTGTTACCTTGAGCAATTTCCGAGGAAGATGGTATAAATTCCATTTCATGACGAATCTTATCCATTTCAGTGGTATATTGATAATCACAGATGGGACACGAGGACTCTAATCTATCTCCGCCTGGCTGTTTGTTCTTGCCTTCTTGAGTGGGAATCTTTTCATCACATGTTTTGCTATACCAATCGGGTTTGACGTTTAAGTGTAATCCAGTATGTTTGGCACGTTGATGATCAAGTAGGGCTTGTTTGTGTGGAAATATCCTCCTTGTTGGTGGTTGTAATAACTCATTTGATTGATCGTTAGCTTTCTTCTGTGGAACTTCGTCGCATAGAGTGCATATCCATGGAGGTCCAGTCACTTCCTCCACATCATTGGAGGATGTAGCTTGACTAGAATTATTACAATCCTTCAACTTTCTCTTTTTATTCTTCTTCTTACTCTTTTCCATGTTCCATACTTTCACCTCGTCAGAGTCTGGATGAGAACACATCATGTGATTTTTCAGTGATCTTTTCTCATCGAAACCTTTTGAACAGTATTTGCATGGATGTGCACAATTAATGTTGGTTGTCTTCTCATTGGATAAAGCTGGTGTCGATGTAGTGTTTGACGTGTCTTGTTCATCATTGTCAGCTGCAGACATAGATTCCCAAGGAAGCAGCAGACAAAGATTATGAGCAGCCTCAATATCGGTTGTTGGATAATCACATGCCCTACCAAAGACTAATGTTTCACTATCATTCTGACTACTGTTATTGACAGGAAGACATTGGTCTCCATACTGTTGTTGTTGCATACGACGTCTATTGGCAAAGCTTCTCCCACTTTGATGTCTTCTCAATTTGTAATATGTCCTGTTATTACCTTCATCTGACTTTCCTCCTTGTGCATCATTTTTTATTGGTGGCGGTGGAGGTATGAATTCACCACGTCGTAACAATACCAATCCATGTTTCAATGCACCTTCTATACATTTCCATCGTTCACATTGACCAATAACAAGAGTCAAGTGTAATACTCCACTTTTAGATAGCCATCGTTTGGTCGATGCACAGAAGAAATGTTGAAGAAATCTAGAATGTAGTTGTGCATCTTCTGTACCTAGATGTGGATGATTGAATATAACATGATCATATGATTTGTTGATAGTGTTATTGTTGGTGGTATTATCATTGCAATCTGTTGCATCTACTGCATTAATGCCATGCAAAATTGTTGTATCGATTTGTATTCTATCTAATGATGTGTTTGTGTCTGTCTTACAATTGGAGTTGGTAGAAGGGGTACTATCGGAGCATGTTCGTATATTTCTCAATATAAACTCAATATCCTTATACTTATCACCTAACTCTGATAATGTGTCCACTCCAGTGCATGTAATCGAGTAGCTGATGTTGCTGTAATTTTGTGGTTGTGATGATGTGTTGTTGTTATCGGATACTTTCTTCTCTAATACTTTACATACCGACCTATCATTTGCAGATGATAAAGATGCAATATATCGGCACATATCTAAGGAGTATGTGAGGTCACCCTCTCCTAATAGGAGGTAAGATTTGCTCATCATCTAATTAGATGATGGTAAGATGCTTAGCTAAGCTAATCATTATTATGTTTATTTAGAGGGCAAGGGGGCGGAGGGCATTTTTGCCCAAATAAATCCCCGACAAAACTCATAAAATCAACACAACGATGAAGAGATTGTTGATAGGGGGTATAATAAATATATCAATAGCAGTAACGAGATTAATCATGGTATAGAATGATCTCTATGTAGTAAATATTAGTAATTCATTCGTCGATTTGTTTCTAACAGTAGTAACACAGCACAATGAATTATAACAACACATCCAAAAAAACTTCGAAACTATCATCTTCAAGGCGACGTAAGTCAAAACGCAGAGAGAGCCGACAATCCCTTGTTGATACAGAGCCGACGATAAATAATGTACAGGATAATAGTAATACTACGCATTCAAACCGTGTATCTTTGGACAATGGACAAAATAAGAGGGCGAAAGTAGATGCATCGACAACAAAATTTGAAGGTGCACCGCATGAAAAATCAACGCCTAAGGTTGATAATCTATCGAATAAACCATCATCGGTAGCGTCAAATAATGCGGGTATACAATTACATACTAGCACAACTACTACCGGTACGATTAGGAGTGGCAGCAGTAGTAGTATTAGCTCAACGTTGACATCATCAAGAAATAAATTATCCAAGAAATTATCAGCAACTTTTAATAAAAGAGCACGACGTGTTAGCAGTTGTATTGGTAATACTGCAAAGAAGAATCTACACAATGTAAGAAATGAATTGGCAGTTTCGTCATCTGAATGCGCGGGTGTTGAGGGTGGTGTAGATAATGAAGACAAGAGTGTGGCAAAAGAGCTCTTTAAAAATGAGTTATCTCTTAATGTTAGTGCACCAAGTTCAAATAATGTAGATGCGTCTAATAAGAATGTACTTCCAGATGATGAGTTTAACGATGATATTGCAGATGAGGATTACATGAAGGTAACTATCCCTCCTAATAGAGTGTCTATGGATAATTCAACGGAGTTTGACGATGATGATGAAGAGATTGCAAAATATTTAGATGCTGAACAACTTTCTAATTCCAAGTCAAACAAGAGTAGTACTAGTGAGGGTGATATGAAACAACCATCGAATATAGACACGGTGAATGGCAAAGATGGTATTATCAAGGCGGCAGCATCTTCATCTGATGGAAAGTGTAATGATGTTACATCTAGTGAAGAAGTGTGTACTGATATTTCTGGATTAGAATCGGTAGTATACTCATCAACTACCGCACCCACGTTGACTCAAGTATTACAGGAACATAATGACGATGAGTTTGCCGAGGTTGATTTGACAGCTGTATCGTCTGCTAAGAAGCAGCAACCGCCACCACCAACCAATCATGAGAAGAAGTGCTCCAGTGATTTGCAGAAGGAGGAGCAGACATTGTCAATCCTACCAACCAATCATGAGAAGAAGGTTAGTTCGAGCTCCATTGATAACGTCAGTAACTTACAACAAATTACTGATAAGAATATTACACGGACTAATGAGAATGAGAAAGTATTAAACCAACCAACTACTGATACCGATAGTAAGGAAAAGTCAAACGATAGTATTGGCCAAGGTTATAATCACAAGATTTGTTCCAATACCAATAACGCAGGTATTCAGAAGGCGTGTGTGAACAACAAGCAGGATGAATCTTTTGCAACTTCATCAGAAGAGACTAACCTGCTACCAGATACAAACGATGAACCATCCTTACATGATGCTGCAACAAGTACAACAGGGGAGACAGAAGCAGCGTGTAAAACTTCCACTCCAACAGAAACAAAAGGAGAGAAAGAAAATAACGAGCCAATGGCAAAGGCAGACGATATGTTCTATCCAGGTGATAATACTAGCAACGCTACAGATGAGAAATCAAACTCAAAACAGCCTAGTATCAAGAGTGAACAACCTAAACAACAAATCTCATTGACACAATTGGGCTGTCTCAAGCCTGCAGAAGAAGTTAAGAGTATCAATCAGAGTTTTGCCGCTGTGAAGAAAGAGAAGGCCAAACCTCCTAGTCCAGCTGAACTTAAGCCGTCTTCAAGTATCAAGAGCAAGAAGGCCAAGCCATCACGGCCTAATCTAAAGAAGAGTGTAGATCAACCTACATTAACACAAGCCGATTATCTCACAGAAGAGAAGACTGCCAATACAACAAAGCAGCAAGTTTGTGTGAAAAGTAAAGATGGTATTGGCTTTCAATCAGTTACGATTACAAAGGATTTGAAAGATCAAACATATTCAACAGGTGACATTTGGTACTCAGAGTCTGACCAGGGAGTAGCGTACATGCTGGGAACAATTGACACTGAAGGCACGGTGTACAAGGCAGAGATAGCCAAGATGTATACAAGGCTTGAGAAGACTTATATTGGTGCAGAGCAGGCTGCCAGTGTTGTTGAAAAGAACCCCAACTTAGCGTGGGTTATGGTAGAAGAGCATCCATTGATACCAAATGATAGGAAGATCCAACTCAAATCACTCAATAATAAGATGAGTGAAAATGAAAGGCCCAAGACAACACTCTATTACAAAGAAGATTCACCAACGTATGCCTATTACAACAAGTACGATGAGAAACAGTTTACTCCGCCACAAAATGATGAGAAACCAGCAGTTCTTGATTTGTTTGCCGGATGCGGAGGCATGAGCACTGGACTTCACAACTCGGGCTGGACTGTCAAGTATAAGTTAGAGAAGAATCAATCATGTGTGGATACATTACGAAAGAATAAAAAGAAGAAGACAAAGAAGATCTTCAGTAAGGATATATCTCAGTTCCTTAGAGAGATCGAGTCCGGAGCGATAACGCTGGAGGATATTACTTATATTCACGCCTCTCCGCCCTGCCAAGGATTCTCGCTTGTCAATACTTCAGGAGGGAATAACGACTGGCAGAACAAGCAGTGTACCATCGATTTTCTCAAGGTTGTTCAACATGTTCAACCTCCACTCGTCTCGATGGAGAATGTTCCGGGCATGGCTGCTGAAAAGAAAGGTGGCGATTCAAAGAAGTATAACAAAGAGTATCTTCAATTTGTTATGAGTAGTCTTCTCTCATTGGGATACAATGTTAGCTTTACAATGGCTGTGGCAAGTTCATATGGAGATCCACAAGATAGGAAGCGTATCATTCTGTTTGCAAGTAAGGGATACAAACTTCCATCAATGATAGCACCTACTCATGATGGTGAGGGTTTAAAACCAATCGTTACTGTTCAAGATGTATTACAGGATCTTGAAGATGTCGATCCCAACTGCCCTGGTAGAATCAAGTTAAATGGCAAGACCGTACAAGGTCACTTCGTTGAGGGCACTGCCAAAATTGCAGACAACAAAGATGATGATATGAGATTGTATGCAGATCATCCTGCCAAAACCGTAAAGAAAGATATTAAAATCTTGCACTATAGGCTGGAACGATACCTTACTATTCTTGAGAAGAAGCGACTAATGAGCTTCCCTGACTCTCTTGAGCTCTGTGGTTCCAAGAAGGATATGAAAGATCAAATTGGTAATAGTGTACCTTGCTGCTTGGCCAAGGCAATTGGTCGATCTGTAATGCAGAGCTACCTCCTTGGCGCTGTTTCATCTACCTCTGAGTAAACAAGTACAAGTTGTATATTAAGCTAAAGTATAATTGGTGTATCTTTGATTAAGATGATAAAAGCTACATTCCTTCCTGTGGAGCATGTCCCTTATACTCCGCGGAGAAGGCACCCTCTCCACCGGTCAAACTTCTCAAACTATTGGCATAGCCTAATATCTCAAGCAGTGGTACCTCAGCTCGTACCATTGACTTGACATGATCTCCACCACCACTACTTCCACCCTCATCAGCCATGGCAACATCGTCTACCGTACCTCTCCTTCCTGTCAAGTCAGACAATACATCTCCAACTCTACCAGTTGGGACTGATATCTCGACATTCATCTTGGGTTCTAATATCAACATTCGATCTTCATTGGCCATTGTTTCTAGCAGTGTTGTTACAGCATTAGCAGCGGCAGCACGCATAGAGCCAGGTAATGTATCTTGACTTGATAGTTCGGTATCAACATCAACTATATGGCATTCCATATTAGCTAAAGGATAAGGACCAAGTCGACCTCGTTTTAATGAGCCACGTACTCCCGACAAGAGAGCACGTAAAGCTGGTGAATACTTGTGTTCTGATTCATCGTCCGAAGAGGACGGATTTGGATCAAGATTAAAGTATTCTCGAGTCTTTGATGACATTGAAACTGTCGGATCTTCTGGAGGAATGCACAAGTCATGATGATGAGATTGTCGTAACTGCAAGTGCACGGCACCCTGTAATCGGACTCCACCGACTGTACGATCATATTCAAGTAGACCATCCGTTTCGGCAACCTCTCCATCTTCTAGCAGTACCATTTCTCTATATGCTACTGCTGGTTTGCCTGTTCGTACTTCTACTCCAAATTCTCGTCTCAATCGATCTAGTACAATCTCCATATGTAGTTCACCCAAGCCTGAGATCAATGTTGTCGTTGCAGTTTCTTCAACTACCAAACTTGGATCTTCCACAACTAGTAATGCCAATGCTGCCGATAGACGTGATTGTTCTGAAGCTGAGTTGGCCTCAACTCGTAGTGTCAAGACAGGCCGGGGTGATGTTAAACCAGCTAAATGCACTCCATCCATGTATTGTTTCACGTGTATATCATTACCTTTCTTATTCTTTTTGGTAGACTTCTTCTTGTTATCACTTGCATCACTGCCAGCGGAGGTTAATAAGAGTGTATCACCAGTAACAACACTTTTCAACCCAACTAGTGCACAAACATCACCAGATCGACATGATCCCTCAGGCAAATTACCAAATGTTCCACCAGCCAATTCCAACATGCCACCAATCCGTTCTATAGGATGTTTCTGCTTCTTATTCTTACCATCTTCTGCACTACTACTATTGATATTACTTGGTGAAATAACACGGACACTATCTCTAGCCTTGAGTATACCAGAATAGACACGTGCAAATGCCACTCGTCCATCACCTGATCCACCCCTTCCCTTCATATGCAAGACTTTGAATACATATGCCAATGTTGATGTATTGAGTGGATGGCCTAAACTGTAGTCTTTCTCTTTTTGTTGTTTGGATTGTTGTTGTTGTTTCTTTTGCTTTTGATGTTGACTATTACTACCCAACATACTAAGCCGCGGAGGCAATCTATCCAGAGGACAGGGTAGATACTCAGCAACACAATCTAATACAGGTTCAACACCCAACCCTCGTAATGCCGCACCACATAATGTAGGCATTACCTTTCGTTGTAATGTCATTCGTTTTAATGATGATTGTATATCTGATATTGATATATAGTTATGAAAATTATCTTCATCTTCCATTGTAGCCTCTAAGTATAAATCTTCCATGACTTCATCAACATTTGCTAAATTTGATATTAAATCACAATGTGCATCCATTGCATTCTCAACTAATGTTGGATTACTCTCCTTGGCATTATTGGTTGTTAATGATATGACAGATGGAGTTGCCTCTTCCATACTTGATGATTCAATATTCGATGGGTAGATAATTGCTCGAAGATTAACTAAATCTATCATACCAATAAAGGTACCATGTGGTGGTGGTTGTGTATCATTTAATGTACCGGCAACTATATCCTCTCCTAAACTCTCTCTTCCAACTCTTCCATCTGTACTTCCTCTTTCTCCATTCACACCACTACTACCAGGACTACCAACCCTATACAAAGGTAACTGTACAACCAATGGATTACTACCATTCAACTTTCTTTTAACAGTATCAATAGCATAATTAAAGTCGGAACCTTCTCTATCCATTTTATTAATATACATTATTGTTGGTAGTGGTTCATGTGCATGTGATCCGTGTAGTGCTGATTTATTCTTTCGTTTGGTATCTGTTTTGTAGTCATCTTTACCTGTATTATCCTCTTCTGCTTCTGTTGATGATGACGATGAACTAGAACTACTGTCAGTATTACGAATGGCACGCCAGACAGTTTCAGTCTGTGCCTGTACACCCGCCACTGCATCAACTACCAATACTGCACCATCCAATACTGCCACTGATCGATGCACCTCTACTGAAAAGTCCACATGTCCAGGAGTATCGATTAAGTTTATTGATACTTGCTGTGGCTCTCTTATACTTGAACTATTGTTACTTGTACTAGTAGTAGTAGGTGAAGAGGAGGGAGGGACAATCCAATCAAAACAAACAGCAGCTGATTGGATAGTAATACCCCTTTCTCTTTCTGCTGGGAGATAATCTGTGACTGTATCTCCAGTATCAACACTACCTGTGTTATGTATTAGTCCGGAGAGGGCTAACATTCGTTCTGTGACGGTTGTCTTGCCGGCATCAACGTGTGCGAATATACCGACGTTTCGTATTTTAGATAGACGATTTATTTGTGGATTTGATTTGATGGAGGATTCAGAGTCTGATTCGTCAGAGTCTGAATCGGGTAGTGTTGAAAAGCAGTATTGTTGATAATTATGCTGATGTTTCAGTTGTGGTATTGATGAGTACTGTTGTCTATTGATATAGTGCTTCTGTTGGAAAGGTGATTGCAATGATGTGTTGCATATCATATGTCTGTTTAGTTGTTGTACATCATGTGAGCAATCATATGCCATACTAGATGAACTACCACTATTGCAATTAACTATATTAAACGATCTGAAGCAACTGATACTTCTTCTGCCATCATCAATATATCTCGCTCCAAGTTTTGCAGTATCAAAGAGTCGTCTCCTTTCATTTATTTTTGAGGTGGTGATAGATTGACTTCTTTTAGATATTGTCAGCGGTGTAATACGACCCCGACAACGACGAGCTATCGATTTATACACTTGACGAGACAACATATTCTCCTCTTTTCCTACACAATACAATTAAAGAGCCGTCGATAGTTGCCACTTTTTGCAACTTCGATTCGATGATTCATCGATTTTGTGCGGCAGCCTTTATCTGTACACAGAAAGTAAGATCGCCAATATTAGTCAGTCAGTCTCAGTATCCTTCTGAGCTACTGCTGCAAAAAAATGACACACACCACCCCACAAAAGCACAAGTTGTTACATGACACATCTTCGGTTCACCCTACCCTACTACTAGTAATATAGTGCCACCATACACCTACTTGATTGTAAACAAATCATGTCTCTTTTTGCAGATGCCTTTAAGCAATTAACATCTCTTCAGAGGGACTCTAATACATGGGAAACTGGCCCGATGACCCTAGTTGTTGCAACATCACTCACTGATGATACACCCAAAACTATTGATTTCTCCGCTACTGTTGGTCATGGTAAAAAAGCACCAAAAAAAGGTAAAAGAGATGATACTAACTGCTTCTTTCTACCAAAGAAGTATAATAAGAATGATCCATCTTTCCGAGGGGATAATATTCATGGTATATTTGTTCGATTGTGCCATGCTGCTGGATTTACTGTGCATGCAGAATGGAATGAAAAAATAAAAGGAATTAAATTTAGCTGTATCAAGGGTAGATATCATAATGAAGAACAGAATAAGAAGGATACAGCAAAGAAGTCCCGAGATAGTGTTAAGAATCCCGACCTACCACCCAAACCTCGGAAGAAGAAAACTAGAAAGGTAGTGAAGATAGAGGATGGTGACAATGACGAAAACGATGATGATGGTACTTGCAAAGTTAAATTCACAGTTTATTGGTGTGAAAAGTTAGAAAGATGGTTTCTACCTCACCGACAAAGTGGAGAGTTAAAGCACTGTCGTCATATGCATATAAATCCACAGTACCTTAGAATTCAGTCCAAGTTTTTACCCAAGGCTGAATTAGAATTAGTAAAGGATGCCCGAACTGCCAAAATATCTGCCACTGCTACTGGTAGTTTAGTCAAGGATAGGACTGGTTATAGACTGAACTGGCAACAGATGCATTACCTCATGAGAAAGGCTAAGAATGATCTATTCTTGTCGACGG